>ERZ773106.1583-NODE-1583-length-15697-cov-3.796062_pt1 | contig 15697 bp, 8 predicted proteins | sample MGYA00580572_ERZ773106 | MGnify/ENA primary metagenome ERZ773106 (study PRJEB29015, sample SAMEA2737868) | human gut metagenome | biome: human gut; feature: human-associated habitat; material: faeces | place: China | collected 2012 ... | reverse complement strand
ATCTCAGAAAATTTCTCTTTATCTGCGTCACGGCTGCTGTAAAGTTCTTTTGTATCAGCACTGATGGTCTTGATCTGATCAATGGATTTTAATCCTTCTGGTGCTGCTACACCCTCTTTTACAGGTGTATAACCAATAGAAGCTGCCAGTTCCTGACCTTCATCAGAAAGAACGAAATCTACAAATGCTTCTGCTGCATCCTGGTTCCTGGAGTCTTTTAACACACCAATTGGTTCGGTAATGGCTGGTGAACCTTCTTCCGGATAAACAAACTCTACCGGGGCACCATCATTTTTAGAACGGTTTGCCATGTAATCGACCAGGATACCGCAGGACTTTTCTCCTGCCACTACTGCCTTCTGTATTGCTCCGTTTCCTTTATCTACTGTAATTCCGTTATCCTTTAATCCCTGGAAGAAATCCCAGCCTAATGTTTCATTGCGGCTGAGTACCCCCAGATTGTAAGCTGCTGCACCGGAATACAACGGGCTTGGCATGATCACTGCATCTTTAAATGCCTCTCCTGTCAGATCTGCAAATCCCTTTGGCGCATCTTTTACCAGATCTGTGTTGTATGCAATACCTGTTGTGATCACCTTTGTTCCTGTATACATATGGTCTTTATCAATGTATTCTTCCGGAATGCCTTTCAGTTCCGGTGACTCATAAGGTAAAAGCATATCCTGTTCTTTTAAAGTTTCAAATGTAACACTGTCTGCTACTAAAAGCACATCTGCCTGAACAGCACCTGCTGTCTGCTCTGCCAAAACCTTGCTGACTACTTCTTCTGTTCCGGAACGGAATACATCTACTGTTACATCCGGGCACTCTTTGTTAAAGCCATCGATCAGCTTCTGTGCATCTTCCTCCGGCTGGGAAGTATATAATGTGATCTTTCCGGAAACATCTTTCTTTTCTGCCTCTGTGGAAGCTTCTGTCGTCTCTGCCTTTGCCTGTGTAGCCGGTTCTGCTGTGGTCTTGGCAGGCGCTGCTGTTGTTTCTGTTTTATCAGTCTGTCCGCTGCATCCTGCAAGTCCCATAACTGCTGCTGTTGTTAAGATCAATGCCATTTTCTTATTCATTTTTAAAGTCCTCCGTTTGTTTTTAAAAAAGCTGTATTTTCTGAAATAAACAAATCAAGTGCTGCTACTAAGGCACAAATAAGAAAAACGAGGTGATAAACATGGCAGCAAAATCAGATTATAAATGGGTGTTATCGTTAGACACTCAGGTTAACGACTCTCAGCTTAAACAATTATATAGTACACTTTCAAGACTTGGTGATGAGTCAACTATAGAGTTTAAATTTGAAGCAGATGGTAAAAGCGCAACAAAACAAGTAAACGAAGTACTCTCTTCTATCAACAAAGATTTAGAGAAAAAACAGATTGACTTGTCTAAAGTTTTCGAGCTTGGTGATTTGGCTAATAAAATAAAAAAGGATAACGACGAGGTAAAAGAACTTGTCGGACTATTTAGTGGGCTTAATGAGATTGTAAAATCGTTTGCTGGCACTGATTTATCAAGGTCGTTTACTTCTGGCACTTCCGCTGTTTCCGATTTATCTGATAGATTTGATGATTTGTCAGAAAAAATTAAAGAAGTAAAAGATAAGCTTGACGATATAGGAAGCGATGCTGGTTCATCGTCCGGAGAATTTTATGCAAATCTTTCTAGAATAGATGATAGTTTGTCATCTATATCTAATAATCTTACAATTATTAGACAGGCATTTAAAACATTTACAGATGAAGATACAGAATTTAGCCCATTATTTGACTCTATAAATAAAGTAACATCTTCTATTGTAGAGTTAAAAGATACAGTCAGTGGAGTAAAATTAAATCTTAACTTAGATGTCGGTTCAGAAACTTCTGAACGTCTAAATCAGAAAACTTCAAAAGTCGTTTCAAGACAGCTTGAAGCATATCAAAAGCTTTACGATGCAATGAAACGCACAGGAAGACTTACAAAAGAAATGACATTACTAAATACAGATGGTATGTCAGATTCCGAGTTAGTTGGTAAATACAGACAGATGATTGAAAGTGCAGAAAAACACTATTCTACATCTAATGGAAAAAGTAATATATATAAAGATGTTCTTGGTAAAGAATATATTGCATTAAAACATGAAATTGATTTGGCAAATGACCAGTTAGGTAGAGTTGATAATAAGCGTAATAAAGAAGGCTTATTAAGTCAATTACTTGGAACTGGAGATTTATCTGGAATTATTCAGCAACTTGAAAATATCTCTAGTATATTATTAGATATTAAAACATCGTTTGAAAACGGGCTAGGCATTCAAAGCTCAATAGAAAAAGTTTCAGAATTGGCTGATAAGGTCGAATCAGTTGATTCCAAATTACAATCTGCTGATAATACAAAAAAAATTCCTGTAACATCTCTTATATCTAATAAGTCATCATCTAACGAACAAATTTCCGAACAGAATAAATTACAAAAGGGAATTGACCTATATCATAATTTAGAAAAGAGAAAAGTTACATATGACGAAATAATTGATAAAATTCAAACAATCGTATCTCTTAAAGAAAAAGAAAAATCATTAAGTAAAACTTCTGATGATACGAAACTCTACAAAAATTTATATGACGAAAATGATATAAATTGGGCTGGTGATACAGAAGGTACTATTAATAGAATATCAGATAGATTAAAGGAAATTTATATAAAATATAATGGTAAAATATCTTTAATTAATGAAAATGATATTCAAGAAGCTGCATATTTATTAGACATCTTAAAAGGTGCTGACGAAGCACCTATTTTAAATAAAACTCAAGAAAAATTTTACCAAAATAGTAAATTTTCCAACGATTCTTTATTTGATAATCTACGCATTGATTCGGAAAAGGCAGAAGAAATTGATAGAATAAATGTTGAATTATCGGAGACTTTGCGATGGTTCAATCAACTTGAGGGTGTGTCTTTCGACAACAATATATCCCAATCAATTAAAAGATTAATTTCAGATATGCAAGTCGGCAGTAAAACAGCTGGCGAATATGCAAACGACTTATTAAAAATCTTTAATATAGAAGTTGGTTCTAATACTGTAGTAGAAGAACAAAATAAACTACAATCAGAACTAAAAGAAACCGAGGGTCAAGCTGGGAAAACAACTCAGGCTGTTAAAGATGTATCTTCTACTGCTTCACAAAACCCAACAAAAGACGCATTTCAAGAAAATACTATGCCTGAAACAAAAGGCATGGATCAAATAGAGAAAGCGACTAAGGAAGCTGTTCAAGCGAAGAAAGATTTTGCTACTGCCAACGAAGAAGTGCAATCTTCTGTTGACAGCTCTGAAAGTCCGTTAAAGCTTGAAGCCGAGTTAATGGGTCAGATTGCTAAGTCTGCTCGCGAAGCTGCTGACGCCAAGAAAGAATTTGTTGACGCTAATAAGCAGGTCAAAGATTCTGCTGACGATAGTAATGACAGTGCAGAGGAAAAGAAACGTAAGACACGCAAAAAAGCATTTGAAAACGTAAGAAGAATATCTGAAGATGAATTTATTAGTAATAATAGCAATTACTCTTCTATTGCTAATAATTATTTGAAACAGAATGGATATACAATCTTAGGCGACTCTGTTAGCACAAAATTCACAGATGGACTTGTTAAAGTAACTGCAAAGGTTAAGGATGCCGAAGGTGCATGGAAAACTTTTTCTGCTACAGTTGATAGCGATACAAATAGTTTATTAAAACCTAATTTTACATCTGTAACTGGTAGCGTAGACAGATTAGAGAAGAAATTATCCGAATTTGGAAAAGAATCTACTCATCTTTCTTTAGGTGATATAGAAAAATCTGTAGAAATTGTAAAAAATGCATTGAGTGAAAAAATACCAAACTTCACTGACAATTTCAATGTTGATGTTAATGAAAAAGGTGTTGTGTCAATTACACAAAAGCTCAAAGATACAACTACAACTGCAAAGACTCTTTATCAGACATTTAACAATGTTAACGATGCAATAGAGCATTTTGGAAATTCTGCATCATCTTCTGCTGAGCGTACAAAAGTATCTCTTAAGAGCATTCAGGAAGTTGCGTCAGAAACAACAAAAAATATTTCTGATTCTTCTGATAAAATAATTAAGAAAGCCTATAGTATAATTGACAGCTACGAAAAATTCATTACATCTGATAAAACAAAAAGAGAAGGCAGTGGAAATGAATTCGGTATTGATTATATTAATGCACAAAATAAGGCTCAAAATATTATTTCAGAATTAAATGCGGAAATTACTAAGTACGCTAATTCTGATAATAACAACGCCAAGTTATCAACCATTAGAATGAATGTTGAAAAACTCACAGAATCTTTAAAATCTCAACTTGCAGTACTGAAAAACACCAACAAGGGTGTTAAGGGAATACAGATTGAGAAGATGCTTCAAAAGATTAATAAACTAAAGTCGTATACTGGTGCTGATTTTGGTTTAAAAAAAGAAGTTGATGACTTAGAAAAAAAGATATTATCTTTAGGCAAAAACGGAAATGCAAGCGAATTAATGCGTCAGCTCATCGCATTAGAAAATAAGTTCGATTCAACAAACAATGCTGCAAAGAGTTTCTTGGATACTATCAAGGAAAAAACATGGTATAGCTGGGCTGGCAACTTAGCTAGTATGTTTAGTATATACGATGTAATAAATCTTGGTCGTACCGGTGTTCAGGTTATAACAGATTTAGACACAGCATTTACTGAAATGAAGAAAGTATCTGATGAAACAACTCAGAGCCTTAAAAACTTTCAGTCTGAATCATTTGCTTTAGCAGACAAAGTTGGTACTACCGCAAAAACAATCCAAGATTCAACCGCGGATTGGATGCGTCTTGGTGAATCTTTGAATGAAGCAAAAAAATCTGCTTCTACATCAAATATTCTTTTTAATGTATCAGAGTTTGATAATATAAGTGACGCAACAGATTCTCTTGTTGCAATGAGTCAAGCCTATAAAGATTTAGATAAGTTAACAATCGTTGATAAACTTAATGAAGTTGGTAATAATTACTCGATCTCAACAGATGAGTTAGCACAGGGCTTGCAGAAATCAGCCGCCACTCTCTCACTTATGGGAAATACTATTGACGAATCTGCAGCTCTTATTACTACTGCTAACTCAGTAATTCGTGATGCAGACAGTGTATCGGCAGGACTTAGGACAATTTCTCTTAGACTTGTGGGTAAAATAATAATGCCCAAATATACAGTAATGTATAGGAATTTTATTCCAGTAAGTAACTATATCGGTTAAAATCATATGGGAATGACAAGACCGAGGTAAGACTTAATTATCACAAAAAGAAAAATATATGAAGAAAATAAAATATAATGAAGTAATTGAGGATTTAAATATTCATGGTTTGCAGTTATTAACCGAAGAAAATCAATATAACAATACAAGAACACCTTTGGTTATAACAAATGGCATATATAAAATTCTCGAATCATATCGAACATACTCTAACAAACACGCAGAACCAACATGGTTTTCAAAAAATAATCCTTATATTATATATAATATAAACAAATATTTTGAAACAAAACGAAATAATGATTTTACTTGTATATCTAATAAAAATGACTATACCAACAGAAAATCAGTTTTATCATTCAGATGTAATAGATGTGGAAAAATTATAAAAGCTACATGGCTATCAGAAGCAAAATCAATTAGTGATCAATATAATTCAAGACATGGCTTAACTTGTGATAGATGTGATTGGGTAAACGAATCGTTACATGCATTAGCTTTAAAACAAGTTTTTGTACATGAATATCCAAACACAATATTAGAAGATAAATCTTGTGTAAATCCAAAAACAAATACCATTATGCCAACAGATATCGTGAATCATGATTTGAAAATTGCTGTTGAAATTCAAGGACAATTTCATAGATTTGAAAAGCAGAAAATTAAAGATAAAATTAAAAAAACATATTGGACGAATAGAGGATACTCCTTTTATGACTATTCTATAGATAAAATGTCTGTTTTGGATTATATAAAATTATTCTTTCCCAATCTTAAAAACATTCCAGATTATGTTAATTTGAGTTATTCTAATAAACTTGATTTTGAAATGATACAAAGTAAAATAAATCAAAATATACGTATTTCAGATATTGCACGAGAAATAAGTATAAACCCACATCGTATATACGATGCTTTATATGAGAATAAATTATATTATCCCCCAAATTATAATAGAGCTTCAACGATATCAATTGTTCAATTGGATAAGAATAATAATTTTATATCAGATTATTCTTCATTTAAGGAAGCTGAAGAAAAAACAGGGATAAAAGCAAATCTAATCTCTTCTTGTATTTATTATAAAAATTATTATTGTAAAGGATTTTATTGGTTTTACAAAGATGATTATATTAGCCAAACATATAGTATTCCCCAAAATAGAACAGATAAATTTTATCAGAAAGTAAAATGCTATAATATTAATAATGCTTTTATAAAAACATTTGATAATATGTATCAAGCAGCGGAGTTTTGTAAATCGACTGCAACAAAAGTATACGAAGTAATACAGAATAAAAGAAATATAACGAAATGATATAAGTTTATAATTTGTGATAATTAAGAAACCGTAGAGACTGTAATACTTTATATGGTAACATATAGAGTTTCGTTACTCTCCTATTGTTATAGGATGAAGATCCAGTCCGAACTCACACAATAATCCCAAAGTAAATAAAATGTGAGAAGTAGCCAGAAATGACTACTCGCCATAGAAATATGGTCAGTACCATTAAATATGGGAAAGCAACAGATTGACAGAAGAGGCAGAAGAAGAACTTTCTGCGATGAACGAAGAAGTAGACGCTTTTGTAAAGGCTACAAATTCAAAGAAGCAACAAATTATCAAAGACTATACCTCTGTTGCTTCCAACTCATATCAAGGATTCGACATTCTTGACGAAAACGGAAATTATAAAAATACATATGAGATCTTATTAGGAATTGCAAAAATCTATAAAGAGATCCAAGAGCAGGATAAGAAACTTGGTACAAACCACGCTACTGCTTTAGTAGAAGAACTTGCAGGAAAGAATCGTTCAAATATTGCTGCTGCTATCCTTCAAGACCCTGAACAGATTGAAAGCGTTCTTAAATCTTCACAAGAAGCTGCTGGTTCAGCACAGAAAGAGTTAAATTCTTATCTTGATAGTATCGAAGGACGAACACAAAAGCTGCAGAATAAAGCTCAGGAATTTTGGTATAGAGCTATTGATACAGACGTTATTAAAGATGGAATTTCTTTACTTACAAATCTCCTTGATTTAATCACATCTATTGTAGATAAAGTCGGTTTATTACCGCCACTTTTGGGTACATTAGGTGCTGTCGGATTATCTCATTCAGGTCTGGATTAACCGTAAGGTTATTGCACAAAATACTTACAAGGTTCAGATAAACCCTACTGCTATGGCTAAACAACCATAGATAAAACAGGAACGAGTCAATATATTTGACAAGAGGGTTTTGGAAAAACGCTTTATATAACCATGTGTGACTACGTGGTTTATGGTAATGGTAACATCCATATAAGAACTGGAACGTTTCGTATGACTCATAATTGTAGTACGAATACCAATCAGCAGAGAGGCGAACTGCTCTTATATAAGAGCAAGTGCTGCTCCCAGAGGCTCCCAGAGCGGACGGATTATTATAATTCGTTAATGTAGAGTCCATAAGCCACCTTTGAGAAAGTGGTAAAAAGTCAATCGTTGCTATGCGATGTGCAAAATAGCGAGTAATTATGCTCTCTTCTTCCGGCTTCCAATAACGGTTGTAAGAAAAATAATAATTATGCATATGTAGATTAATCATCTAGCAAATCAAATTTAGATGCTATATATTCAAGCGTTTCAAGAACGCCCTGACAGCAATAATTATATAAAAAATGTTTACAAACAACGAAATAACTCTTATCATTTGTATTCATTTTTGCAATATCCAACAACTTGTTTATAGTATCGAATAATAAACCATATTTTTTGTCATTTATAGTACATATACTATATTCTGTAGCTTCATTAATAAGGTCTTTATTTTCAACTATTTTAAGGTATATTTGCTTTGCTCTTTGTAGATCTACCCTATCTCTTTCTAGCAAATTAGTATTGTTGTATGAACTTGTAATTGGTATTTCTATATGTTTATTTTTTCCTACTTTTACATTAACAAAATGTATTGGTGATATATTATCAATACCTATGTTTTTGTTACAATATTTTTCATATTCGTTATGAAATTCATTTTTTATAAAACATTCATTTAGCGTGTTATATATTTGTTCTATTTTAATGTTATCTTTATCGTTAGATAAAATATTTAATGGTTTATTAATGATGTATTTTTCATCTAGCTGTACATTGTTACATCTTAATTTTTCAAATAATTTTTCTGATGATAGCTGTAAATAATATAATGATACTGTTTTTATAAGTAAATATTTTGAAATTGACTTATTAAGTAATGTGTATATGCCATATATTATATCGTCATATATCTCAATTGCGTATCGTTTATCAATGTCTTCTGCAAAAACAGCATTTAAAATTACATAAAGGTACGATGGTGTTTCAAATAAATTATCGTAATATGACTTTAAAATTTCACACACATGGTAATCAGCCGCCCAATAATCTAAATCGACATTTAATATATTGCGCGAAAACTCAACGATATATTCTCTTTCGTATTTATCGCAAACTACATAAATACATAATATAAGTCTCTTTACATCGCTTATAAGTAAATGTTTTAAGCTTTCTGAAGTATATATATCATTTCCAATAGCGAAATATTGCGACATTTTGTTCAATCTAATTATTGCATTTTGGGCAATAACAGAGTTGGTGATTGCTGAGTAATTGTAATGAAGTTGCAACGTTTCTATCCGTTTAATATCTTCGAATGTCATAACACTACCTACCATTCATACTTACAATTATTACAGTGCCATTGATGTTTTACTTTTTGCGACATCAATCCGAAAAGGAATACAGAACCTGCTTTTGAAGATGCAGAGATTCTTTGAATATTTGTCGAGCCACATGTTGGGCATTTTGGAGTTGTATCTCTTGCTTTCTTCATCTCCTGCCACTTTATTTCAAAGTCTGCTAGTTTTAATTGAAATTCAATCGGATCTTTTTCTTTTAATTCATTCATTGCTAGAATTAAATCGTTGTTTTTTGTAACAACCCATAGTGTAAGGTATTCATCATATGTAAGAGAGATTACTTCTAGTTTATTTTTATCGATCTTGCAATATCCAGGGTCTATAGATGGATCATTAGCTCCGTGTTTAAATGTTTCTTCCCTATTGTTTTCATAACATGTTTTACAGAAATAACAGCTATCCATCATACCATTAAGTACCTCCACTTTTCTTTATTATATCATATGGTTTATTGGAAGTAAACATTATGAGTGCTTGTAAAATATAATAAAGAAACCGGATTTTCTTCTTTGCCAACAAATATTTTTTCATATTTTAGTTCTAAAAAAGCGGAAAGCGCAAAAACAGGAATAGAAAAATTATTTAGTTCTGATAATACGATTATTGACCTATCAAAAACTACTCAAGATATTGACAAACTTATAGAATCGACAGGCGTTGCAGACGAAACCTTTGCAAAATTTATTTATGATGCCAAAGATTCCAATAAGGTATTCAAGTCATCTGGCGAGATGTTAAAATCGTACTCATCTTATCTTGGTAAAGTTGGTGCTAAAGCTGTAGCCGCAGAAGCAGGAACTATTGCTCTTAAGGTAGCAATGAAAGCCCTGTCTACTATTGGATGGACTCTTTTAATCTCCAGTATTACAAGTGCTATCACTGCTTTCGCTACATCTGAAGACAGATTGGCTGAAGCAGCACAGGAAGCTGGTCAGGCTTTTGCATCTGATAAACAGAATATTGAAGATTATAAAACAAAGATATCTGATTTATATACTGTAATCAATGACGAAAACTCATCTTACGAACAAGTGACAGATGCAAGAAAACAGTTATTATCAATTCAAAATGATTTAATTGATAATTATGGCGACGAAAAAGACGCAATCGACATTGTAACAGACGCTATCAATGGTCAGGCTAATGCATTAGATAGACTTACAGCGTCTAAATGGCAAAGCACTGTTGACGACTTCAATAAGAGCAACGGATTCTGGAACAAATTTGCAGACAGCGCAAAGAATTCACTAGGACATTATAATAACAACTTCGAACGAATGATTGGAGAAATGGAAAATTCAACAATCAGCTTCGATATGGTAAATTATAATACTGACAATTTTAAGAAGTTTGAAGCGCTGTTAAAATCATTATATGGCGTTGAAGGTGTAATATCTGGCTACGGAGAAAAAACATATACTATTAGTGGAAATCTTGATGATATATATGGAAAATTGCAAAATATCAAAGATCTTGCTAATTCATATGGAATAGAACAAACATCTGGTATATCTGATGCTTTAACTGAAGTAAACAGTAAGTTGGATGAATATCAGAGTTTATACGATCAGTATGTATTAAATGATGTTATATTCAAAAATTCCGACTATACAGATTATTTCAAAAGTATAAATGAGGCATATTCAAAATATGAAGAAGCTTTTAATTCTGGTGTTGATGAAGATATAGAAAAAGCTACGCAAGAATACGCAAGCATTGTATCTAATATCATTAACAGTATTAGTGATTCGGATGAGAACAAAGATGCTATTGTAGAGTATTTTAGCAGTATGTATCCTGTTTTACAAGCTGAGGTTGACACATGGAAATTTAAGGCTAAAATAACTCCTTCTTTTGATACATATGATTCTGAAACTGATTCTAATATGAAGGAAGATTTGGCAAAATTTTCAAGTGCTGAAGATTTACTAAACTTTAATCCAGACGCATCTAACAATCAAGATAAAGTTGAAGCATATGAGAGATTAAAAAGCATAGCCAAGAGAGACTTTCATAATAGTTTAGATGCTCTTGTAGACGCTGCAGTTGAGTTTTACGGATTGAGGACTCAAGCAGCTCTTGATTTCTTAGATAGAATTGGTGCAAACAATGGAACGGGTGCTGGCTTTGGAAATACTCTTAGCAACTCAGAATCTCAGGTAAATCCTACAACTGCTGAAGAATGGTTTGATAAGTTATCAGACGACGAAAAAAATCTTGCCAATAGTCAGGCATTCGAGCAGGCTATTGAACGTCAGAAAGAAAAACTTGATGGCGCAACATTATCTGCTAACGATTATGATAAGGCATTAGCAGATGTAATAGCTAGTCAGAAAAAAGTCAGTAAAGATAAAACCAAGTCAGAAATGATAGACACAATAAATGGCATGTCTGACGGTTTTGATATATTAGACAAGATATATGCTGATGTCAAAGACGGTGATGTGTTCGACTTTACTAACCTCGACTCAAAAAAATTCGAAGAAGCATTTAGCGGTCTTAAAGACGAATACACTGAATTTATCGAAAAAGTATCTTCTTCTCCTAACGATATAAAAGGTTGTCAAGATGCATTTAACAACTTGGTTACAGCATGGATTGAATCTAAAGGCATATTGGGCGAAATAACAGAAGATACAGCCAGTCTAACTGCTTCTATGTTAGAGAATATGGGAGTTGTCAATGCTGAAGAGGTAGTAAATTATCAGTTAGCAGCAAGTAGAGCTTATGCAGCTGAAACCGGAAAAGATTTAAATAATGCAACATTAGAAGAATTAACAGCTTTTGCACAAGAAGCAGATCTAACAGATGTAGCTAGAGCTTCTCTTGCTAATTATGTTATACAAAAAATTAAAGCAGCTAGTATAACAATTACTACGAGTGCTGATATTGCCAACATTACATCGTTATGTACTCAACTTGGAGTTGCAGGACGTGCACTAGAAGCATACGCTCGTCTAAAAGCTATTGCAATGGATACAAGTGGGAAGTATACAGATGGATATAAAGAATATGCTGCCACTTCAGCCGATCAGATTCTGCAAAATGCTGTTGTTAAGGCACAAGAAAAATACGTCCCACAAGTAAAATACAACGGTGCCGACACAACAAACAAAACTTCAAAATCAGGTTCTTCGTCGAAAAACTATGAGACAGAACTTAAGAAACAATTAGAATCAATCAAAACTGAATACGAAAAAGGTTCTATCACTCTTGATGAATACTATGAAAAATCACTTTCATTAATAAAACAGTATTATGACGAAGGCAAAATTGAAGCTTCAGACTTCTATGATAATAACAAATCTCTTCTTGACGATTATTTAAAATATCTGGAAATTGCATATAAACGTGGCAGTATGTCATATGGAGAATACTTCGCCAAGTATTTAAAGGCTGTACAAGATTGCTATGATAAAGGTGCAATATCAACAGAAGAATACTGGAACTATAACAAAGAACTCTTAGATGACTATGTTGATAGTGCCAAAAAGATTTTAGATAACTTATATGACCATAAGAGTATGCAAGCTGCTGGAGTTAGTGACTTAAAGCAATATCTTACTACCTGCTATGAAATGATTAAATCATTTTACGATCAGGGTAAAATAAGTGCATACGACTATTATAATTATCTAAGCGACTTTTATGACTATCAGATTAGTGTCTATGACAAGGTTATAGATGCTGTAACAAATAAACTTGATGACCAGATTGATGCATTAGAGAAACAAAAAGACCAAATTGAGAAAAATTATAAAGCTCAAATTGATGTTCTTGAAAAAGAAAAAGATGCATTGGAAGCAGGAAATGACGCAAGGAAAGATGCTATTGACTTGCAAAAAGCTTTATATGAAATGAACCGTGCGCAAAACCAGCGTACTGATTTAGTATATAAAGACGGTCAAATGGTATACGTAGCCGATCAACAAGGTATTAGAGATAAAAAAGATGAGCTTGACGACCTTGAATATCAGCGCAAGATAAAAGAGATTGAGAAACAGATTAGTTCATTAGAAAAAACAATGGATAGTCTTACAGACGGCATCGACCAACAGATTGAAGACTTAAATAATTACAAAGACCAATGGGAAGATGTTAAAAACAAATTTATTGAGCAGCAAAATGAACTTCTTGCAGAACAGATTATTGGTAAGGATTGGGAAATCGACATACAGAATATGCGTATGGAGGCTCTTGTTGAGTTTACAAACAAATATATAGCAATGCAACAGGCACAAGCAGATGCTGCTGTAGCCGCTGCAAACAAGATTGTTGAGGCTCAACGTAGTATAGCCGCAATGCAAAACACAACACCTACTACAATCTCTACTCCATCGACATCTAGTAGTTCAAGTGGCGGTTCTAAAGGAAACAATAAAAAAAATACCACATCTAAAAGTAATAATATTAAGGCTGAAGTAAGATCTGTTGTTTCGCCTGGATATAAAACATCGGGCGAAGCATCTTCAAAGATTTCTTCATATAATGGTAATGGAGTAATGAAGAAGAATGGTAAATGGTATGTATATAAAAAATATGCATCTGGTACAGACAATGCAGAAAAAGGCTGGCATATTGTTTCAGAAGATAATATTGGCGATGAGATTGTTATTGACAATAATGGCAACGCATTTATTCCACATGGAGAGCAATTATACAACTTTGATGGTGGCGAAAAAGTAATCAAAGCGTCTGAAACAAAAAAGATTTTAGATAATGAAGGAAATTATATTCCTTTATATTCCAAAGTTACTACTTCAGACAGCTTTAGCAATATTACAAATGCATTTGCAAATAGCCCTATGTACAACTCCAATAAAGTAAATGGTGTCTCAAGCATTTCAAAGTTTACACAAGCAAAAGCTTCAGAAAGAAGCGTATCGCTATCTATTGGCGATATTGTTGTACAAGGTGTGCAGGATGTAAATGGTCTTGTCAAAGCTGTAAAGCAAAGATTTCCAAATTCGCTTTTACAGGAATTAATGAAATAACTATATGGAGAGTGGTTGTTTAACACCACTCTCCTATTTTAATGGAGAAATAAAATGGCAGATATAACAAAAGAAGATATTGAGGCTGTTGATATACTTGCAAAAGAGATTGCAAAAGTTGTCAAACAGAATTCTCAAACTGCAGATTACAGTTTCACATCTGTAATTAAGGCGGTTAATGCAAACGGCACTTACACCGTGTTAGACAGAAATGGGATAGAAAGAGATGTGAAATGTGTAATACCTGGTCTTCCACTTTCTGTCGGTAAAAACGTATGGCTAAAAATGCCATGTGGTGATATAAAAAAACTTCATATATATGGTGTTGTATAAAAGAATAGAGGTGAAGAACAATTGGCAAAACCTATAATAACTAAAATAACTCCATTCGATGCTACGAACGCTTATACTGTTTCGTTGCTTTGGACTGGAAACAGACCAAAATCTAATAGAATTATTATAACGGATAATATAACTGGGTCTACAGTATTTGACGACACAGTAGCAACATATGCACTACAACATACTATTCCGGCAGGTAAGCTTGTAAATGGAAGATATTATATGATACAGGCTATTATTACCGACGAAGATGGCAATGTCTCTGCGTTGTCTGATAAAAAGCTGTTCTACACTCTCACAACGCCAACTTTTATGTTTAACAACTTGCCAGAAGATAAATTAAAAAACGCCAGTTATGCAGCCTCAATAACTTATTATTCAGTTGAGCTTGAAGAATTGCAGAGTTATAAATTTTATCTATATGATTCGGTTAAAATTAAAATCCTTGAATCTGATATGCTAACAGATACTGTCAATGTTGGCTATACATATAAAGCATTGCAAAATAATACATCTTACTATGTACAGTGCATTGGATATACAAAAAACGGTTTGATATTAGATACTGGGTTACATTTGTTAAATGTATATTATGATAATCCAAGCATTTACTCTCGTGTATATGCAGAAAACATGCCGGACGTTGGTTGTGTAAGTATTAAATCACACTTCATACATATTAAAGCTTCTGGAGATGATAACTATGAGTATATTGACGACTATATTGATTTGACGTCCAAAAAATTAATATACAACCAAGGCTTTAAAATTGAAGGCGACTTTGCAATGAAATTAACTGGTAAAAAGTTATGGAAAAGTTCTGAAATTTTAAGAATGCGAAATGATTACAATAATGTTGTTGTAAGTTCATATATATACCCAGATAATATGCTACGTTTTAAACTTACTGTGGACAACGGGCTATGCAACTATATATTATACTCAGACGCATTATCTTTTGAACAGGTTGATGACGTTACTATATTTATAAAAAGAGTTAATAATATATATCTTATTAAAACTTTTATTCAGATAGGAAATAACAGTGGAGAAGAAAAAAGCAATATATGGTATGGATTACAGTATCCGTCCAGTGCGCAAAATTTAGATATATGGATTGATGATGATGGAACGTTATATAAGGTCGATAAAGACTCTTATTCTATTAGCGATGATTCTACTCAACCATCTAGCACAAATAAAGATGACTTATGGATTGGAGGCGAATAATCAATGTTTATATGCGGAAATAGTCTTATTGGTGGGTCTAATGCATGTTGTTTATCGCCAACCGGAGTGTCTGATATAACTTATGTCGAGCTTTCTAATGGCTTGTAT
>ERZ773106.1576-NODE-1576-length-15802-cov-3.176605_pt1 | contig 15802 bp, 10 predicted proteins | sample MGYA00580572_ERZ773106 | MGnify/ENA primary metagenome ERZ773106 (study PRJEB29015, sample SAMEA2737868) | human gut metagenome | biome: human gut; feature: human-associated habitat; material: faeces | place: China | collected 2012 ... | reverse complement strand
AGGCGCCCGCTCGTGCCGGGGGCGCTCCTGTCGCTCTGCCCGCTCCGGGGCAGCCAGACCGTAGTCCCGGTTGTCGTCGTCATAGTAATCGTCAAAATCATCATCATTCTCGGTAATGATCTCTTTGAACTTATCCAGTAAACCCATATTCGCCTCTCCTTAACGGTATTGTCTGGCGCCGAAGATGGCAGAGCCGACACGCACCAGCGTGGAACCCTCGGCAATGGCGGCCTCAAAATCGCCGCTCATACCCATAGACAGAATATCCATGTCTATATTATGGTGTTTTTTGTCTTTAATGTCAATGAAAGATTGATGCATTGTCTCAAAATATTTGCGCACCTGTGTCTCCGTCTCACAAATGGGGGGAATACACATCAAACCCTTGATCTGCAAACCGGGCAACTGGGCCGCTTCTTCCAGCAACTCCGGCAATGCCTCGATCATAATGCCGCTTTTGCTTTCCTCCCGGCCGATGTTCACCTCCACCAGCACCCGGGTGGTCACGCCGTGCTTAACGGACTGCTTGGAAATCTCCTGGGCCAGTTTCATAGAATCCACCGACTGGATCATATCCACCTGACCCACAATATACTTAACCTTATTGGTCTGGAGTCGACCGATCAGGTGCTTTTCCACCCCATCCAAGTGCAACTCGTCCCGCTTGCCCAGGTATTCCTGCACCCGATTCTCGCCGATCAAATCGGCGCCCAGATCCAGCGCCCGGTTAATGTACACCGGCTCCACGGTCTTGGTCACTGCCATCAGGCGAACCTCTCGGGGATCGCGGCCGCTTTTGACGGCGCCCTCCTGCACCCGATCTAAGACCCGCTTCCAGTTCTCCTCAACGGCTTGCAGCCGTGCCGGATCAGGTATAAACTTTTCCATTATAAAGATCCTTCCCTTCTGTGATGATCTCGTCATAAAGGCGAATACCGTCTTTATTCTGGGCGTCATACGCCAGTATTACATAATCCTTGCCGGAATACAGCACCGTGGCAGGACGGAATTTCACCTGTCCGGCCACCAGCACATACACGCCCTTTTTACCGTCGCTCACATGCACGGCGGCAGCGGGGGCCTTGATCCCGGTATAGGAAGCTGTGCGAATTTCTATATCCTCCGCCCGATAGGCGGCAATATCCGAGTCCATATTCTCACACTGGAGCACCAGAACCGTTTGCGTGGCGCCGGGCTTGGTGTCCGCGCCGCTGACCACGGTGCAGGAAAGTACCCGGTCGCTATCCTTAATAGCCACATCCAGTCGAGTGCCGTTTTGCACCTTTTGCAGATCCGCCACATCCGCCTTGCACACAAAGTACCAAGCATAGCTGGTGATCACCTTGCCTAAGGCGCCGGTGTCGCCCTTGGCACTCTCGGCAGTCTTTAAGGCTTTATCCAGATCGGCAGCGGTAATCTCCGTCACCTGATCATAATCAAAAACGCTCTCGCACCCATCCGTGTAGCCGGAGAAAACGCCGCTTACCGCCGTAGTCACGGAGCCAATGGGCTCTGCAGTGCCCAGATCGTCCATTTGACTTTGCAAATCCTTTTTCAGCGCCGCAAAGTCAATGCTGGTGCCGATCATCATCTGGCGGCGGGTAAAGGTGTCGTTCATCTCCTGCGCCGCGGTACTTGCCCCGGTCAGATCCGATTGGGCCAGTGCCCGTATGTAATCATTTACATTCTGCACCGCCTCATTGTCCACGGCGGTAATATCCGTGGCAGTGGCGGTACTCTTATTTTCCATATCCCGGTAGTGCTGCAACTTCTCCTTTAAGGCGGTGCGCTGGCTGTACGCCTTAGCGTCCGCCTCAGACTGAAAGCGCAGAGCCACCTTGCCGTCCTTGGCAATCTTCTCGCCGTCGGCAACGCATTGCACCGTCACGCCGCCGGGGCCGCTAACCGCGTGCTCCTCTCGCACCGCCAGTGCCGTGGTCTCAATGGTACGGTACACGGTGGTCTCCTTGGCGGTGTAGGTTTGCAGCCGCACATGGGTAGCAGTATAGCACTCATACACCACCACAGACAAAATCAGCAGTGCCACAATGCCGATGGCCCAGTTCTCCTTGGCGGTGCGACTGAGCTTTTTACGGCTTTTATGCTCTTTTTCCTTTGTCTTTGCCATAAAGAAAATCCTCTGCCTGCGCCGTCGCTACGGCGATCAGGCGCTCTGTATCCATGGTATCCGGCTCCAGCACCACGGTGCCCTGCCGGCGCTTAAACCAAGTGATCTGGCGCTTGGCGTAGCGGCGTGTCTCCTGCTTGAGCCGTTCTACCGCCGTCTCCAGCGGCTCGCTGCCCTCCAAATATGGCAGCAGCTCCTTGTGCCCAATGGCCTGCCGTGCCGTAGGACCGCAAGCGGCGTAGGCCTGCCGTGCTTCCTCCACCAATCCGGCGGCCAGCATGGCATCCACCCGGGCATTGATCCGATCATACAGCACCTGCCGATCCCGGTAGCGGAGCACAAAATACAGTGCCTCATAAGGGCTGTCCTCCCGGCGGGAGGCTGCATTCTGTGCAGTCTTGGTAATACCGGCATAGTACAGCTCCAGTGCTCGCACCACCCGGTTTTTGTTATTCGGATGTATTTCTGCCGCAGCCGTGGGATCCACCTGCTGCAAGGTACGGTACAATTCTGTGCCGTCCTTTGCCAGCAGCTCCCGGCGCAGGTCCGGGTTCGTCTGCACATGGGCAAACTGAATGTGGTCAATAAAGCTGTCAATAAACAGCCCGGTGCCGCCAACCAAAATGGGCACCTTACCCCGGGCGGCAATATCCGCCACCGTCTCCGCTGCCAGGTTGCAATACTGAGCCACGCTAAAAGGCGTGTCCGGGGGCAGAATCTCTGCCAAATGGTGCACCGCTGCCTGCCGCTCCGCTGCCGTAGGCGCCGCGGTGGCAATGGGCATTCCAGTATAGATCTGCATAGAGTCGGCACACACAATCTCGCCGTCCAGCCGCCGAGCCAGGGCAATGCCCAAACCGGTTTTGCCGGAGGCGGTGGGACCGGCCACCACAAGTACCTTTGTCTTCATACTCACGCCCTGCCGAACTGTCTTTCGATCTCGTACCGGCTAACCTTGATCATCACCGGCCGCCCATGGGGGCAGTAGCGAATATCCGGCATGGACAGCAGCTTCTCAACAAACAGGCGCTGCTCCGCCGGGCTGGTCACATCACCGGCCTTGACTGCTGCGCGGCAAGCGGTAGAATGGAAGATCCAGTCCAGCTTTTCCGGCTCAATGTCCGTTTTGTGCTCCAGCAGCTTCTCTGCGATCTCGCAGATCAAATCGGCAATATTCGCCCCGTCCAGCATTGCGGGCACCGATCGCACCAACACCGCATCCGTGCCAAAGATCTCCACCTCAAAGCCGCCTTTTTGCAGCAGATCCAGATGTTCCTCCACGGCGGACAGTTCCGCTTTGTTCAAGCGCACGGTCACCGGCGCCAGCAGCAACTGGCTGTGGATCTCCGCGCTCCGGCGCAGGGCTTCAAAATTCATCCGCTCGTGGGCGGCGTGCTTGTCAATATAATATAAATTATTTTCTATCTCTACAAGTATATAGGTCTTAAAGGCTTCGCCCACTACACGGAAGGCCGGAGCCTTCCGGTCCTCGTCCACCACCTGCACTGTGGGGGCAGGTGCTGTCTCCGCCGAAGGCGGTGCAGACGCTGCCGACTCTGCGCGCTCATGCGTAGGTACTGCCGGGGGCGCTTGGGCGGGCACTTCCTGCTCGCTCTGTACCACCGGCGCAGCCTGGGGTTTCAAGGCGTTTATTTCGGTCACTTTTACAGGTGCCGGCTCTTGCGCCGTCGGCGCTGCGCTTTGCTCTGCCGCCCGCTGCACCGGGATCTGCCCCTGGGGTACGGTACGGCACACCTGCCTGCGCCGTCTGCCAAAAGTCCGTGCGGGGCGCTGTTTGCAGCACCGTTTGCACGCTCTCTTCCTTTTTGCGGAAGAAGTCGATCTTTGCGCTGCGACTGCCTGCCGGCGGGTACGCGCGTCCCACCTCGTCCGCTGCGGGGGTGCCGCCAAAGGTTGCTTCCTTTACACTGTCGCCGGTCTCAATCGCGGTCTTGACCCCATAATACACCAGGTCAAACACCGGCTTTTCGTTGGCAAAGCGCACCTCGATCTTGGCCGGGTGCACATTCACATCCACCAGCGCCGTGTTGACGGTTATATTCAGCACGCAGGCGGGAAAGCGCCCCACCATAATGCTGTTTTTATACGCCTGCTCCAGCGCCGCCAAGGCGGTCTTAGACTTCACCAGGCGACCGTTTATGAAAAAATACTGCATGGCCCGGCTTTTGCGGGAGGCATGGGGGCTGGACACATAGCCCTCCAACTCCATTCCGTTATAGCTGTAATGCACCGGGATCAGCGACTGGGTCAGTTCCCGGCCAAACACGGAGTACACCGTGCTCTTTAAGTCCTTGTTGCCGGGAGTCACCAGGGTCTGCTTGCCGTCCCGGATCAGGCGAAAGGCGATCTCCGGGTGGCTCAGCGCCACCGCGTCCAGCACACCGGCTACTGCGTTGCCCTCGGTCACATCTTTCTTTAAGAATTTCATGCGCGCAGGCGTGTTAAAGAACAGATCCCGCACCACCACTGTGGTGCCCACCGGGCAACCGGCGTCGTCGCAGCTTTCTTCCTGGCCGCCGGCGATCACATAGCGGGTGCCCACCTGCTCCTCTGCTGTGCGGGTAAGCAGTTCCACCTGCGCCACTGCGCCGATGGAAGCCATGGCCTCGCCCCGAAAGCCCAGGGTGCCGATGGCGTTCAAGTCCTCCTCGGTTGCGATCTTGGAGGTGGCGTGGCTGATAAACACCTTGGGCACATCCGCCCTTGCGATACCACAGCCGTCGTCCGTAATGCGCATATAGGTAGAGCCGCCGTGCTGGATCTCCACCGTTATGCGGGTGGCGCCGGCGTCAATGGAATTCTCCACCATTTCTTTAATTGCAGAGGCGGGGCGTTCCACCACCTCGCCGGCTGCAATCAGCTGGTACACGGACTTGGGTAAAATATGAATTTGCGGCATGGAACCACCGCCCTTTCTATAATGAATTCCGTTTTTAGCTAAGCTCCTGGGCCTTTTTGCGCAGGTTATCCAGGGTCTGCATAGCCTCAATCGGAGTCAAAGTGTTAATGTCTACGGTCTTTAAAATTTCCAAAATCTCGTTGGTGCCGTTGGCGGTGAAATTGTACTGAATTTCCTCCTCCGGCTCCTCCTCTATGGCTTCCTCCGCCTTAAACTCAATGGGCACGCTGTTCTGCTCCAGCTCCTTGAGGATCACTTTGGCGCGGCGCACCACCTTGTCCGGCACACCGGCCAGCTTGGCCACTTCAATACCAAAGCTCTGATCCGCGCCGCCCCGCACGATCCGCCGCAGGAAAGTAATATCGTCTCCCCGCTTCTTCACCGCTACGGAGTAGTTGCGCACGCCGTCTACCAGCCCCTCCATGGCGGTCAGCTCATGGTAATGGGTGGCAAACAGCGTCTTGGCGCCCAGGGTCTTGCGCTTGCACACATATTCCAGCACCGCCCGGGCAATGCTCATACCGTCAAAGGTGGAGGTGCCTCGGCCGATCTCGTCTAAGATAATCAGGCTGTTTTGGGTGGCGTCTTTCAAAATGGTGGCCACCTCGTTCATCTCCACCATAAAGGTGGACTGGCCGGTAGCCAGGTCGTCAGACGCGCCCACTCGAGTAAAAATGGCGTCTACCACGCCAATGTGCGCCTGCCGCGCCGGTACAAAGGAACCGATCTGCGCCAACAAGGTAATCAGCGCGATCTGGCGCATATAGGTGGACTTACCTGCCATATTGGGGCCGGTGATAATGTGGCACCGATCGTCCTGCAAGTCCAGGTATGTATCGTTGGGAACAAAGGGTCCGCTGTCCAGCAGTGCCTCCACCACCGGGTGGCGGCCGTCCTTGATCTCGATCACGCCATCCCCTTCTACCTGGGGACAGGTGTAGTTATGCTCTGCCGCCACATGGGCCAGGGAACACAGCACATCCAGCCGGGCCAGCGCCTTGGCGGTCACTTGCAGCCGCTGGATCTGACCGGCGATCTCCTCTCGCAGAGCACAGAACAGCTGGTACTCCAGCGCCACCTCTCGATCCTTGGCGCCTAAAATCTTGCCCTCCAGCTCTTTCAGCTCCTGGGTTATGTAGCGCTCGCAGTTGGCTAAGGTCTGCTTGCGGATGTAGGTCTCCGGCACCTGGTCCCGGTATGCGTTGGACACCTCAATATAGTAACCGAATACCCGGTTGTAGCCCACTTTCAGCTTGGGGATACCGGTTTCTTCCCGCTGCTGCGCTTCAATGGAGGCAATCACGCCGGTGCCGTCGGTCATAATGGCCTTTAGGCTGTCAATCTCTTCGTTATAGCCTGCTTTGATAAAACCGCCTTCGCGGATAGAAAAGGGCGGCTCCTCCACAATTGCCCGGCGAATCTCCTCTGCCACATCGGTGAGCAGGTCAATATCGCTTTCAATTTCCCGCAGCATGGCGGTGTTGCAGTCTGCCAAAGCAGTCTTAATCTCCGGCAGGGTGGAAATGGTGCTCTCCAGTGCCCGCAATTCCTTGGCATTGGCCGTGCCGTACACAATGCGGGTCATCAGCCGCTCAATGTCGTTAACACCCACCAGCGCCTGGCGTACCGTGTCTCGCAGCATCGGGCGGTCAAACAATTCGCCCACCGCATTTTGGCGACGGAGGATTTGGCTGACGCTCAGCAGCGGCCGCTCCACCCAGGCACGAATCATCCGCTTGCCCATGGCAGTCTTGGTCTTATCAATCACCCACAGCAGCGAATGCTTCTTGTCGCCGGTCATCATGGAGCGGGTCAGCTCCAAGTTGCGCCGGGCGCTGATGTCCAGGTGCATAAACCGCTCGCTGTCGTAGAACTCCACTTCCGACGGCGTCTCGATCTCGTCTTTCTTCTGCGTATTCTTCAAATAAGCGATCACCGCGCCCAGGGCACACACCGTCTCGCGGCTGTGACCCAGGTCCAGTGCGGCGATCTCATCCTTCTTCAAGGTCTCTATAATTTCCTGAGAGCAGGCGTCAAAATCAAACAGCGCCGCCTCCGGGTACTCGGCGGACGCCTCCAGCCGAGCCGTAACGAACTGCACCACATGCTCATAATCGGCAGCGGTGCCGCCAAAGATCACCTCTTTGGGAGAATAGGTGGACAGCTGATTGATCACCTTGCTCTCCACATCCTCGCCGGTAGCCAGGGTCACATGAAACTCGCCGGTTGACACATCCGCAAAGCAAAGCCCGGCGCCGTTCTCGCTGCCAAATACACTGCACAGGTAGTTGTTGACGCCGTCCTCCAGCATATTGCCCTCGATTACCGTACCGGGGGTGATGATTCTTATAACCTCTCTTTTAACGATGCCCTTGGCCAGCGCCGGATCCTCCATCTGCTCACAGATGGCCACCTTGTAGCCTCGGCTCACCAGCTTGGCGATATAGCTGTCTGCGCTGTGAAAGGGCACGCCGCACATAGGTGCCCGCTCCGCCTGGCCGCAGTCCCGACCGGTGAGCACCAGATCCAGCTCCTTGCTGGCGATCTTGGCATCATCAAAAAACATTTCATAAAAATCGCCCAGACGGAAGAACAAAATCACATCCGCATAGTCCTTTTTGATCTGAAAATACTGATCCATCATAGGGCTGATCTTTGCCTTTGCCATATTCCACTCGTCCTCCTCTCTGCAAAAAATGCTGCGAGCGACCACGCCGCCCGCAGCCGGTTTACACCTTAGTGGCAGCCGCCGCAGGTGCAGCAATCGTGGGTGCAGCCACCCTCCTGCTGCTGGGGCAGCTCACAGGTCTCCGGGTCCTGACCGTCAAAGAACAGGCCCATCATACCGCTGATGTACTGTGCCATCTCCTCCATGGCGGAAGCAGCGGCAGAATACTTCTGCATATTTTCGCTTTCCATAATCTCACCATAGAGCTTCTGATAATCGGCCTGCAGGCTCTCAATGCGATCCTTGTCTGCATCGTTTGCCTTCTCGGCCTCCTGCTGATACTTCAGGGAGATCAGCTGCAGCTCCTGCATCTGCTGCTGCAGCTTCTCGTCGCCGTCATTGGCCTTAGCTGCGGCCTGGAGGGCTGCAAAGCGCTCGTCCTTTTGAATTTCTTTGCCCAGTTCTCTGAGTGCGGATTCCAAACTCATAAATTTAATTCCTTTCCAGTTCTCCCCGCAACACATAGGTGAGCGGTTCTATAACTTTTACATTTTGGAAGGAGCCGATCAGGCTGTCGTCCCCTTCAAATTCTATAATCAGGTTCCCGTCCGTGCGGGCGGCAACATAATTATCACCTAACTTGCCTTTGCCGCTGACAAAGCACTTAAAAGTCTCGCCCCGGTGCAGCTGCATTTGCTCTGCGGAGATCTGCTCTTGCAGAGCCAGCAGCTCCGCCATCCAGCGGGCTTTTTCCTTATGGGACACCGGGTCGTCCATCTTGGCCGCCGGGGTGCCCTGTCTGGGCGAGTAGATGAAAGTAAAGAGTGAGGTGGCCCCCACCTCTTTGACCAACGATAAAGTATCTTGAAACTCCTCATAAGTCTCGCCCGGGAAGCCTACGATCACATCGCTGGTGATGGAAAGGGCGCTGCCCATCTTGGCCTTTGCGTAGTGCACCAGCTCTAAATACTGCCGGGCGGTGTAGCCCCGGTTCATGGCTTTCAGCACCCGGTCATTGCCGCACTGGAAGGGCAGGTGCAGGTGCTTGGCTACCTTTGGACATTCGGCCATGGTGTCCAGCAGTTCTTTGGTACAGTCCTTGGGGTGGCTGGTCATAAAGCGAATGCGAAAATCGCCGGGCAGGTCATTGATCTGCCGTAGCAGTTGGGAAAAGGTGACTCGTGGGGTCAGATCTTTGCCGTAGCTGTTCACATTCTGCCCCAGGAGCGTGATCTCTTTATACCCGTCGGCGATCAGCTGCTTGGCCTCCGCCAGCACATCGCACGCCTGTCGAGAGCGCTCCCGCCCCCGCACATACGGCACGATGCAGTAAGTGCAAAAGTTGTTGCAGCCGTACATAATGGGCAGCCACGCCCGCCGCTGATCGTCCCGCACTACCGGCACACCCTCGGCAATCACGCCGTCCATATCCGGCAGTTCAAACACCCGCTTTTTGCGAGTTAAGGTGCGCAGCAGCAACTCCGGCAGCCGGTGCACCACATGGGTACCGAACACCAGGTCCACAAAAGGAAAGGACTGCTTGATGCGGTCGGCAATGTGCTGTTGCTGCATCATACAGCCGCACAGGGCGATCACCGTGTCCGGGTGCTCCGCCTTATAGGACTTGAGCGCCCCCACATTGCCAAACACCCGATCCTCTGCGTGCTCCCGCACGGCGCAGGTGTTAAAGAGAATAAACTGTGCTTTGTGCCGATCGTCGGTAAACGCGTAGCCCATATCCGCCAGCATACCCTTAATATGTTCGCTGTCCGCCACATTCTGTTGGCAGCCGTAGGTGATCACACAGGCCAGGGGCTTGTCCGTATAGCGGCTTTGCAGCACCGCCTGCACCTTGGCAGCGTTTTCTCTTTCCAGTTCTTCTTTGCTGATGGTCTTGGTATTAATCAAGGGTACTTCCTCCGACATTGGCTTACAAAAGCCCATTTCAGGCTCCTGCACATTATAGCATTATAACAAATTCCGCGCCACGGTTCAATATATATAATATATAATATTTATTAAAAATAAGTGAATTTTTGTTCACCTTGCACCCTGCCATTGCTTTTGACGGCAAAAAGTGGTAAAATCCATACTTGCGTGCCGTGGATCGGCACGGAAAGAAGCAATTTGACGAGGTGATCTTATGCTGCACCAGCGCGGCGCCGGTGTGCTTATGCACATCAGCTCCCTGCCCTCCCCTTATGGGATCGGCGTGTTTGACCGGCACGCCCGAGACTTTATCGACCGTATTGCGGACATGGGCTTTACCTACTGGCAGGTGCTGCCCTTTAATCCGATTGACGGAGCCGGAAGTCCCTATTGCTCCCCCTCCGCTTTTGCCGGCAACTACCTGTTTATCGACCCGCAGGGATTGCAGGATATGGGCCTGGCGACGGCGGAAGAAGTGGCGGCAAACCATTATGACGGCACGCCGTACACGGCGGACTTTGCCTTTGCCGGTGAACGCCGACTGGCGCTGCTGGAGCAGGCTTTTTTGCGCATAGACGATACCCTGGCGGCCAAGATCAAGGCCTTTGAGATGGAGAATCCATGGCTGACGGATTTCAGCGTATTTATGGCGGTAAAAGAGGCGGAGGGCGGCAAGCCCTGGTGGCAGTGGAGCGACCGCCACGCCCATTACCACACCTGTATTCAGGACATATTTTCCTATGAGAGCCGGGCGGCGTTTTGGAAATTTGTGCAGTACATTTTCCACCTGCAATGGGGCAATATCAAGGCCTACGCCAACGAAAAAGGCGTGGCTGTCTTGGGAGATATGCCCATTTATGTAGCCATGGACAGCGCCGATGTGTGGTCCGGTCTGCCCCTGTTTCTCATTGACGAAAAGACCTTAAAGCCGGAGAAAGTGGCCGGTGTGCCGCCGGATTACTTTAGCGAGAACGGCCAGCTGTGGGGCAATCCCCTGTACGACTGGGCGGCTATGGAAAAGGACGGCTACGGCTGGTGGCTTTCTCGCCTGGGTCACGCGCTGACCACCTATGACGCAGTACGCATTGACCACTTCCGCGCCTTTGCCAGCTACTGGGCGGTGGACGCCCAGGCAGAGACTGCCAAAGTGGGCCAGTGGCTGCCCGGACCGGGGATGAAGCTGTTTGACAAGGTGTTTGAGGTGTACCCGAACGCCCCCATTATTGCCGAGGACCTGGGGGTGTTTGGAGAGGATGTGGTGCAGCTGCTTGCTGACACCGGCTTCCCCGGTATGAAAGTGGTGCAGTTTGGCTTTGACCCCAACGGTGACAGCAGCCACATGCCCCATAACGCAGAGAAAAACAGCATCAATTATGTGGGTACGCACGACAACAACACCCTGCTGGGCTGGCTGTGGGAAGCCGGTGAACCAGAGCGCCGCTTTGCCCTGGACTATGCGGGCTTTACCGGCGACAACTGGGGCGACGGCGGCTACCAAAGCCCCGCCTGCCGCAAAATTATAGAAACGGTGTGGCGCAGCGCCTCCAATGTGGTAATCATCGCCTTGCAGGATATGTGCGGCTTTGGCAGCGACGCGCGAATGAACACTCCCGGCGTGCCGGAGAAGAACTGGCGCTTTCGCACGACGGAAGACACCATCGCCAACATAGACGGCGCCTATTTCCGCCGAATCAACAGCCTGTTCCGCCGCGCCTACCCGGTTTTTGAAAAATAACAGGGTCAAAAAAACATCTCCTTCATAGTATGTTACTGAAGCACTGCGGGGCGCCGGGCGCCCGGTGTGCAATAACCTATGAAGGAGTTTTGTTATGCCCGATTCGATCATTGATACCGGCGAAAAACGCATTAACGAGGCGGTGTGCATTGACACCAAGCGCATTTACGACAGCTGCGTAAGCAAGGACTGCCTGGAGGACCTGCGGGTCACCTTTTATGCCCCGGCGCAAATGCTGGTAGACAACGCGGTCACCGTCAAGTGCCGGGACTGCACCATTGAAGCTGTAAGCATTGATGTGGACGAAGTGCCCTTTGACAACGGCTTTTACAGCGTGGATGTTACTTACTACTTTAAGCTGACCTTTGACTGCTACTCGGCGCCCTGCACGGTGCCTATGGTAGCCACCGGCTACACCAGCTTTAACAAAAAGTGCATTCTCTACGGTAGCAGCGGCAATGTGAAGGTCTTTGTCAGCAATGTGTCCGCGGAGGCGCTGGACTGCCCGGAGGCCCCCCAGTACACCAACCCCTCTGCCAAGGTGCAGGCAGTGGACCCGGTGGTTCTGTCTATGGATGTGGTATGCAGCTGCGACTGCCGCGTGCCCTGCCTAACCTCCATGCCCAAGTCCATCACTTCCACCCTGGACAACAGCACCCTGCCGGAGCGCCCGGCCAAGGCTGTGCTGGTGACCCTGGGTCTCTTTTCCATCATCCAGATGGAGCGGGATGTACAGATGACCATTCCCGCCTATGACTACTGCATTCCGGAGCGGGAGTGCAACTGCAACACCGCCAACCCCTGCGAGACCTTCGCCGGCATTGACTTTCCGGTGGATGAGTTCTTCCCCAGGGACAAAGAGGACTGCTGCCCTTGCTGCACAGACAGCGGCAGCACCGGCACCCATACCGCCGACCATCGTAACAATCGCTAAGATTCAAAAAAGCACCGCTGACGGTCCCCCGTCGGCGGTGTTTTTTTCGTATTTTCATTGTTCGTCAAACAAGAAGTTCGCCCGGTCTTGATACTTGCCGTTTTTGAATGTAATTTCGTAACTCACCCGATTCGACCGCAGGCGCCATTTCAAGACGGTCACGGTATCGCCGTTCTTGCTCGGTTCCACACCATAATAGCTGACCGTAGACAGCGGCGCGATTTTCAAGCATTCTTCCAGGGTCAGATCCGGCGCCCGGTCATACAGACTTTTGGCCTGATCCATAGACAAAGGGCAATCAAATTCCGTATTCACCAGGCACTTGCGTTCGTATATGCCATCCTGATCCGTATCTTCCAGAATCACATGATACGGTACGCCCTCGTAAACGGTCTCTTCATTTGCAGCCAAGCCCGCCTCATAATCCGCCGGTGTATTTTTAGACTGCACCGGCAACTGCGTTTTGTCCAAAACTTCCATGGCCTGCTGTAAGGGTTCGGACTCCACACCTTGGCGGGCTCGTTCCCGCATAAGTGCGTCTACGCCGTTAGACACGCCCAACGACACCGCCGCACAAACAGTCAGTGCCACTAAAATGCGCCCGATCACCGGCATACGGTGGAAAATACCCTGCTGCAGTGTTTGGCTGTTGACCCGATGGATTTTGCCGGCACAGATAAAATCCACCACGGCCAGTACCAACGGCAGAAAAGACAAAACGAACTGCACATTGTACATCCAGTCCATATTCCAACCCCTCCACTGGGAGAAATATAGCCAAGGCGACACACCCTCAAGTGCAAAGCCCAACAAAAACGGCGTGTCCATAGCTAAAGCAGCCGGTATATCCAAAGTCAGACAAAACAGTAGGGTGAACAAATTGTACCATAAAAAATACTGCGTAATGCCACTGAAAACGCAGAACAACCCGTGCCCAACCAGCAGCACCGGGTCCTTGCACTTCCACGCCCAGCGAAAGGCCAGGGTGGTGGCTGCCAAAACAGCCAGCACATTGCCAAACAGCAAGGTATAAACCAGCCAATTCGGCATAACAGCATACAAAGAATACGACCACTGATTGCAAAACCCATACAGCACAGACAGCCCCACGCACGCCGCCAGGGCGGAAAAACCCAGCATCCGACCGGGCAAATTCCGGTGCAGGCGGCCCAGTTCCCGGGCCATCTCCTCCGGCGCGCCCATACGGCTCATTGCCATATTCTCCGCCTTTTCCCTCTCATATCCGGCGTCTGTATAGAAGCTGGTTTCGTCCTCTATATGATCTTCCAGCTCCCGCTGCACCTGGGCTTTGGTATACGGGTTGGAGACCAGCAGCAGTGCCTTGTGCAAATACTCTTCTTTTTTCATGCCCCACCTCTATGCAAACTCCAACACCCGGGTCACATCCCGCGTGTAAGACAAAAACTCCGCTTTCTTCTCGGCAAACTGGCGGCGGCCTTTGTCCGTTAAGTGATAATACTTCCGACGGCGGCCGTCCACCGTTCGCCAGTCGCTCTTTAGGCACCCCTCCTGCTCCAAAGCGTGGAGAATGGGATATAAAGTCCCCTCGCTCATTTGGAACACATTTTCGCTGCGGATCTCCAACTCCCGAATGATCCGATAGCCGTACAAATCCTTGCCGTCCAACACGCTCATCACCAATAGCGGCGTGCCGCCCTTGAGCAGTTCTTTACTGTAACGCATACGCACCTCCTAAAATCAATACCTTGGATTACAATGTATATCTCACGGTTACATCGTAACACAAGGTATCGATTTTGTCAACAAAAAATACCACCCTTTAAAAGAGTGGTATTTTTACGGTGGGGGCAAGCCCCCGCCCTACGATATCTTGGGACAAGAGATGCAGTAGGGGCGGATAGCATCCGCCCGCACGATGATCTTTTTCCTTTAATCGCCTTTACACCTTTTCCATTCTGGCGAAGTTGGCCATCAATTTCTTGGTGCCCGCACGGTCAAAGGCCACCTCCAAAAGGGTATCGTTGCCCATGGGCTGGGTAGACAGCACCACGCCGGTGCCAAAGGTCTTGTGGCGCACCGTATCGCCTACGGCGTAGGTGACGCCGGTAGCTGCCGGAGCGGCCTTGGCGGTCTTGGCGCCGCCGAACTTGTGGGCGTAGCTGCTCTTTTGGGTCTGCTGTCCCACCTTGGCGCCGGTAAAGCCCGCGTGGCTGCGGAAGGACTGAACGGTCACATCCTCCGTCACCTGCTCCGGGATCTCTCGCAAAAAGCGGGAGGGCATATTCCGGTTGGTGGTGCCGTAAAGCATACGCTGGCGGGCGTTGACCAAATAGAGCTTTTCCCGGGCGCGGGTAATGCCCACATAGGCCAGGCGGCGCTCCTCCTCCAGCTCCGACGGATCATCTCCGGTGATCGTCATGTAGCTCGGGAAAATGCCATCCTCCATGCCGGCAAGGAATACGTTCGGGAACTCCAGTCCTTTTGCGGAATGCAGTGTCATCAACAGCACGTAATCGCTCTCCTCATCCACCGAGTCGATATCAGACACCAGCGCAACCTCCTGCAGAAAACCACCGAGAGATGGCTGTTCGGCGCTCTCCTCATAATCCGCAATCTTTGAAATCAGCTCGTCGATGTTCTCGATGCGGGCTGCCGCTTCTTCGGTTCCCTCCGCCTGCAGATCTGCTACATAGCCGGTCTCCTCGATGATTTCATTCAGCAGCTCTTTGACCGACAGATAATCTGCTTTCGCGCGGAGTACCTGTAAAAAGGACGTGAAGGATTTAATCTTATTTAAAGACCGCATCAGCCCCGGCACATACTCGGCCTCGAGAAGCGCATCGTAGAAACGGATGCCCTGCTCTGCCTCCCAGTCCTGCACTTTGTTGATCGTCGCCGCTCCGATACCGCGCCGCGGAACGTTGATGATACGCAGTACCGCAAGGTCATCCTCCGGGTTCTCGATCACACGCAGATACGCCAGCAGATCCTTGATCTCGCGTCTCGCATAGAAGTTAACACCGCCCACGATTTTATATGGAACATTTGCAAGCAGCAGTTTCTCCTCAAAAAGACGGGACTGTGCGTTGGTACGGTAGAGAATTGCATAATCGCGGTACTTCTTTCCCTCCGTGCGGACGCCGCGCGTGATTTCTCCTGCTACGTACTCCGCCTCCTCAAAACCGCTCTGGAACTGCCGCAGATCGATCAGGTCACCCTCCGGGTTCTCTGTCCACAGGCGTTTTGCTTTTCGTCCCTGGTTATTCGCAATCACTTCATTTGCCGCATTCAGAATATTCTGCGTAGAACGGTAATTCTGCTCCAGTTTAATGACCTTCGCATCCGGGAATACATGCTCAAAGCTCAGAATATTTTCAATATTCGCCCCGCGGAATTTGTAGATCGACTGGTCATCATCACCGACCACACAGATATTTCTGTACTTCTTTGCCAGCAGATCGACCAGCTTAAACTGTACAAGGTTCGTGTCCTGGTACTCGTCCACC
>ERZ773106.1570-NODE-1570-length-15848-cov-3.087317_pt1 | contig 15848 bp, 4 predicted proteins | sample MGYA00580572_ERZ773106 | MGnify/ENA primary metagenome ERZ773106 (study PRJEB29015, sample SAMEA2737868) | human gut metagenome | biome: human gut; feature: human-associated habitat; material: faeces | place: China | collected 2012 ... | reverse complement strand
AAACGGGTGACAAAACCGGTGGAATTGACACTTTTCGGGTGACATCCGCTATGCAGCGGGAGACAGAATGCGGGATTCTGTCCCCCGGGTCGCTTTGAGGGGTGACTCCCGGTCAGAACTTCACCCGGAGCCCCAGCTGCGCTTCAATGGCTCGGAAGGAAGACCGCCCTTCCCGGTACGCCGCGTGCCCCCAAAGGATCACGGATTTCGAGACCTCACCCTCTATTCCCGCGCGGACTTCCGCGAGGTTCCGGCTTCCCGAAATCACGCCCCGAACCCCATCCATCACGGCACCGAACGGCTTCGTGTCATGAATCCAGGAGAGCGACGCGTAAGGCGTGAGGCTGAACCCGGAGTCTTCCTGATGCATCCGATGCGAGAGGACCGCGGTCACCCGGGTCCGGAGGTTCCCGGATCCCGTGCTTTCAATCCCGGTTCCCACGGAATCCCGGTGAATCCCCGCCCTCACTCCCATCCGGATCGCCTGGAGTTCGAGTTTTCCAATGGTCTGATGGGTGACCCCGGTGTCAGAAGTCCACGCTCCCAGACTCCAGCCGTATCCGATTTCAACGGATCCCGTGAGTCCCCGGGCGTGGTAGGTCTCTTTCGGAAGTTCAGACCCCGTGACAGAGGCCGAGAAACGCTGATACTGAAGCCACGCGTCCGCGTAGGGACCGGTTCCGGCGGTGTACTGGGGGAGGAGTGAGGCGTAAACCCCGGCCGCCGCCCCGGTCACGCTGCCTTTAGAGCGGTAGCGGGTGACGTTTGACCCGGTGCGGGAACGTTCTCTTGCCGCCCCCGCGATGAGTCCCACCCGGAAAATTGAATTCTCACCTATCGGGTGTGCCGCGACATCGCCCCCAAACTGAACGACCCCCGAATTCGATCGTGTCGTGAGCTCGCCGTCCGCCATTCCAAACCGTGTGTGGCTCCCCGCGGTGCGGATCCAGAATCCAGGACCTGAAACTGAGCCGCTCCCGTCTCCCGCTCCCCTCACCCCGGTCCGATCCGAAAGCCTGTGAATGAAGAGCGTGTTCGCGGCGTAGAGGTTCGACGCGTAACCCGCCATCTCAGGGCGCACCGCGTGACGCGTGACCTGAGGGGCGGGGGATGGCGTTACTTCAGTCGGTGCCGGATCAGTCCCTAGAGCGGGATCCGGGGTCGGTGTCGTTTCCGGGTCTTCCGTATGCTCGCCCGACGGTTCTTCTCCGGTTCCGGCAGCCGGAGCAGGAGTCGAAATAATGACGGTATCCCCAGTCGGGGTTACCGGGGTCTCTTCAGACTCCGCCGGGGTCGGATCGGTCTGAGGGACTGTACCGTCCGCAGTGCTGATGAGGTACCAGTTCCCGTTTTTCGTCACCAGCGAATAGTCATACGCTCCGGCCGCCACCCGGTTCGCGAGCGTAAAGACGCCGTCAGACTTCCCTTTTACGGTGATGAGCTCAATTCCCTCCACAGTCAGACCGCCAGCGCCGCCGGCGTTTGTGACCGTGATCGAAGTGTCACCCGTGGTGCTCCCGTTCACCACGAGGCGGTCGGTCGGTGAGTCATCCCCTCCGAGAACGGTGGTCATCGCGAGCGAGGCGTTCGACGCGAGATAGTCACCGATGACCGTAAGCGTCGTGCCTTGGAAAGCCCCGGAGCCGGCTGCGGGGAACGCGATCCGGCTCTTATTAGCCACAAGTGTGGTGATCGCGGAATCCCCCGTCATTTGCCAAAGGCCGCCCGAGAGACTCACTTTCGCGGTGCCTGTGTCAAGGAGTGCCGCTCCTATCCAGGTACCCGAAATCCGGAGCGCGGCTTCGGCCCCGTCACTTACCTTGAGGTCCCCGGTCGCAGCTGTGCCAGTGCCGATATCGAGGTCAAGCACCGACCCCGCGCCGGACGATTGAAAGACGAGGCTCGAGCCGGTGCCAGACCCCTCGATCACCCCGGTATCCGTCAGCGTCACCTCAGCGGCTGCCCCCGATTCGGCGGTCACAGTGCCCGTGAAGGACGCCTTCCCGCTGAGCCCGAGACGGATCACGGAAACCGTGCCGGAAGCGGACAACGCGCCGGTCCCGGCCGCTGATTCATAAAGGTTTTCGGACGCTGAGGCCCCGAGTTCCGCCCGGAGGTTTCCGGTTATCTCTGCGGTTCCCCGGGCGTCAGACTCGATTGCAGAGCCGGCTCCTGTCGCAAGGCCGGACGTTACGGTGAAGGACGAGGTATCCCCCGCCGCGATATGCACCTTTCCGCCGTCCGCAGCGGAAAGGGCTCCCTCGAACGCTGTTCTCCCGGAGCCTGAGAGATCGAGGATGGAATCTGCTCCAATTGCGGATAAACCGCCGCTGACGGTACTCTTCGAATCGGTATCTGGGGTGGATATCAGGTAAACCGAACCGCCGCCCCGTGCTGCCGCGTTACCTCGCAGGATCGGACTTCGGCCGGTGAGCGTGAGGTACGCGATCGACTGACTCCCGGTCACGTCGATATTCCCCGTGACGGAGACGGTAGACGCGCTTTCCTGATCGTTCACAAAAACCGAAGCGCCGAGGGCGCTAACCGACAACGCGGCAGAAGTTCCCGAGAGGGAGAGACTTCCGGCCGAATTCACCATCAGGAGCGAACCGTCCCCCGTGACCGAGATCCCGGGGGAACCGGAGACCGAAAGCGTTCCTGAATCCGAGAGCGCGTCAATCGTGTGTGACCCGCTCTGTATCCAGACCCCGGGAGCCGCGCCGCCTTCGAGCGTCACCGAGTCCGTCGCGAGCCCGATCGGGTCCGTTTCGGACCCCGTGAGACCCGCACCCCAGGCCGGGGTGAGGAGTGAAAGAGAGGAAACCGCGGCGAAAACACACCGCGGCTGGAAAGAAAGGCAGGGAAAGAGCCTTTTCATCATCGCAGTATCCTTTCTGATAACAATATGGGTTGTACAGCCCTCTCATTATATATTTCAGAATGTAACGGCCGCAAAGCCCAAAAGACGTAACCCGGGTCCTCTCTTCTTCGTATCTCTTTTCATACCTATTGGACCTTGGGCCCAAAGAATTCGCTTTTTCCTATCGATTCATAGGATTAATGCCTCTGCCTGAAAAAAGACACCCTGTTTTGACAGTTTTTCGGGCCGTAATGACTTCCTTTTACCGGATTCCACCCTTTTCTCTGCAGCCTCGACATTCAAATTCCAGGATCGTGAGAGGTAAACGGGGATTCTTTCGTCCGGACTTAAAGTAGGTCGAAAACGGGGCTTAACCGGATCGGACTAGCACCGGGTGAACGGGTGTTCGTATCTCAGTAACGTGCCATTTTGAAAAACGTGAGGCTGATTTGTAGAGCGGAAATTCAGAGCGAAAACCCGGCATTTCAGACAGAATCCCGTCCTTATTCGATCTGTTTTTGTACCCAAAAAGGAATAACGGAATTACTGATGTACGGAAATAGAGGGACACCCGGTTTAAAAGCGCGGACTTCCCGCCGATTCCGGATTGGTCAGGATGACAGGTTCCGGTGTCAGGCTCCATGAAAAGAAAGCCCCGCGGAGACTGAATCCCCGCGGGGTTCGGGTTTGATGTGGTCAGAGTCCCGGTGCGGCCGGAACCCTCTCACCTATCCGATCAGAAGAGCGCCTTCACGCCAACCAGCGCTTCCACATTCCGGTAGCCGTGATCCCCGCCCTGGTACCCCGTGTAGGCCCAGAGGTTGAGGTTCTTCGTGATCCGGCCTTCGACCCCGAGTTTCACTTCGCCGAAGTTCCGGCCGCCGTCAATCGTGTCATGCACCCCATCCATCGCGGTGCCGAACGACTTCGTGTCGTGGACCCAGTTGAGCGTGAGGTAAGGCTTCACGGCGGTGCCCTTCGCGGTGTTCGTGAACTGATGGAAGAGCGTCGCGCCAAGCCTCGTTCTCACGTTCCCGGCACCGGTGCCCTGAACGAGCGTCCCCGTGCTGTCGATAACGTTATCCGCCCTGACGCCCATCCGGATCACCTGACCTTCAAGGCGGAGACGCGTGGCGTTCGAGACCGCGCCGTTCTGCCAATCCTTCAGCGCGAACGTGTAGCCAGCTTCCAGACTTCCGGTAAAGCCTTTCGAGTGATACGACTCTTCTTCCGCATAGTTCCCGACGGACGTCGTGTTCTTAAAGCGCTGGTACTGCAGCCAGGCGTCGACATAAGGGCCGTCCCCGGTGGCGTTCGAATTCATCCACGTCGCGTAGAGACCGCCCGAGAACCCGGAGACCTTGCCTTTCGATGAATAATCCGCCGTGTCGCTTCCGGTCTTATTGCTTTCGTGCGCGTAACCGGCCATGAGCCCCACATGCATCCGGTGCGTCCCTGAGGTGGGCCACGAGATCAGGTCACCCCCGAGCTGCACAAGACCCCAGTTCCCGCGGGTCGTGTTTTCGCCATCCGCCATCACGTTCCGCGTGTGGCCGCCCGCGGTCCGGATCCAGAAACTTCCGGCTTTCTTTCCAGCTGCCTTGATCGCGTCTGAGTACGCCGTTTCGCCGAGGCGGTCCGAAAGCTTCATCGCGAACATCGTGTTCGCGGCGTAGAGGTTATTCGCGTAGGAAGCGATCTCGGGACGGATCACGTGGGCCGAGAGATCAGAGGTCCCCGGGATCACGGTGCCCGACACGGTTTCAGGCGTCTCCACGGTGTTCATGAGGTACCAGCCGGAACCCGCCTTCCTGAGAGAATAGATATAGGCGCCGGACTTCAGCGTCCTCGGCATCGTGAATGTGGCGTTCGAGGAATCCCCCGTGACAGACACGAGTTCCACGCCGTCCGCCTTCGGTTCGCCGGTTGAGGGGAACGCCGTCACATTGATCGTGGTCGCCCCCGTCGCGGCTCCGGTGACCGTGAGGAGGTCAGAAGCGGAATTTTCGCCAGAGAGTGACGCAGACATATTGAGCGTCGCGTTCGATGCCGTATAGTCGCCGTTCACCGTAAGCGTGGTGCCCGTAAAGGATTCACCCGAAGCCGGAGTCGGGAACGAAATCGTGCCGTCTCCGATATTGAGGCCAGAGAGTTCTGAATCGCCCGTGAGGTTCCAGCTCACGTTGTCACCCTCGAAATTCACGCTGACACCGGGTGCGGGAGTGGATTCCTCTTCAGCATCCGCGGCATCGCCGGTCCCCGTGGCTTCTGTGGTGTCTGACGTATCCGTAAGGTCGTTCGACGCGGTATTCACGGCGAGAAGCCTTGCGAACCGGAGAACCCCATGCGTTGACGACGTGGATTCTGTCGTATCCGCTGTGGTTTCAGTCTTGGTTTCCGTATTGGATGATGTGTTATCCGTGATATCGACCGTGGAGTCTTCTGACGCCTCAACCACCGCGCCGTTCCACGTGCCCTTGATATTGAGGGCGACAGCGGAGCCCTTCGTCGCGGAAACGTTCCCGTTCCACGTGCCATTCATGTCAACCGTCATGATGCCGTTTGATGTGACCGAGGCACTGCCGTTCCACGTGCCGTTGAGGGCCACATCCATGCGGCCGGCGTTTGAGACCGCCGCGTCACCGGTCCAGGTACCGTCAAGCGCGAGTGTCATCGTGCCGGCTGAGACCGACGCGTTCCCGTTCCAGGTTCCCGGGAGCGACACCGTGAGTTTCGACCCCGAGTCCGTGACCGTCGCGTTTCCGTTCCAGGTCTGCAGAGCGCCGACTGTCATCACGGCGGAATCCGCGACCGTGGCGCTTCCGTTCCAGACTCCGGCGTCCGTCACTTCCATCGTGGAGCCAGACCCCGTCGCTTTCGCGTCACCGGTCCACTCTTTCAGGTTACTCACCGTAAGAGAAGCGCCATCAGAAGCAGAAGCGTTCCCGCTCCAGACCCCGGTATTTGTAATACCCATCGTGGAGCCGGATCCGGTCGCCGTCGCGTCACCCGTCCACTGGTTCAGATCGCTCACCGTCACCGCGGCTCCGGATTCAGCTGTCGCGCTGCCATTCCACACACCCGAATCCGTAATCGTGAGCGTGGTACCGGAGTCAGACGCTTTCGCGTCCCCGGTCCACGCGCCTGATACATCGATTGTCATAACAGAACCTGAAGCGGCTGCTGCGCTGCCGTTCCAGGTGCCGGAACTCGTAATCGTCATCGAGGAACCGGTATCCTCGGTGCTTGCGTCACCGGTCCAGGTCCCGCTGTTATCCACCGTGAGGAGACTCGCCCCATCCGCTCTGGCGTCGCCATTCCAAACTCCGGCGTTATCCACATGGACTTCTGACGCTTTATCGTCATAGGAGTCTGTCGACACCGCGTCACCCGTCCAGACACCGGTCTCTTTAATATTGGCGTTCAGAACCGCGCCGTAATCGGATTTCGCGTCTCCTTCCCACGTACCCGCGATATCCGCTGTCAGATGAGCGTAGACCCCGTTTTCAACGTCCGTCGAATACGCGTCACCGCTCCACTTTGCCCCATCCGCGACTGAAACACCAAACGTTCCGCCGCAATAGGCCCAGCCGTCACCCGTCCATGATCCTGAACCTATGATCGAGACGGAATTTTCGCCGGTGTAGTAAGCCGTGGATTCTCCGACCCACGAGCCTGAAACGGTGACATCTCCCGTTGAATAATCCCAGGCTTCGACCATACCGTTCATCGAACCGTTGATCGTAAGGGTCAGATCCGAATGTGAAGGATTACTGCTGTTTTGGTTCGCCTCAGCGTCGCCATTCAGAGTTCCATCGACCGTGACGGTCAGGGAGGAACCATTTTCAACATCTACGCCGCCAGTCTGTGTGCCGCTGACAGTCAGAGTTGTTTCAGAATTCCCTTTCGACAGCACGTCGCCATCCAGCGTGCCGCCAATCGAAAGTTTCATCGTGGATTCGTCTTCCGCCACGAAATCGCCGGTCACCTGGGTTCCAGACTCAGTTATTTCGGTGAATGAAGACCCCGACATCGCGCCGCCCGCGACATTTTTCTCTGTGATAGACCCAATAACGGCTTTGATTTCCGTAGCTGGAGAAATAACGACGCGGACACAGGAACTACTGGTGCAGGTAAAGATCGATTCTTCTTCCCGTGTCGGGAGAGACCCATGGACAGCGGAGAATCCCGACGTCTTTTCCGGGGCCGTCTGCACGGAGTTCCCGGTGAGCGTCACGGTGGTCGTGCCGCCATCGAGCGCATAGTAACCGCCATTCAGCACGGCGTTATTCGCATTCACGGTCATCACGGAATCCGTGCCATCCGCGAGACCGGATCCGGTGACGGTCGCCGTTGACCCCGTTTTCGGATCGACATTCAGCGTAATCGCCGCACCGTCCTTCGCGTACACCTGCCCCGTGAGGCTCGAATCCGTCCCAGTGAGATTGATTTCGGCAGCGGTATTCTCGTTCTGAGTGAGGACATTCCCCGTCATCACGACCTGAGCCGCGGTCTTTTCGCCATTCACGGTGAGTTTGAGGGGTGTGTCGCTGTCCCCATTCTCGATATCGATGACCTGATTATTACCGCCCGCGGTGTTTGAGAGCGTGACTGTGCCATCTGACTCAATATCAATCGTGCCGCCCGCGGAGTAGGACGAAGGTGTTTCCGCCCAGGGATTTCCGGAGAAGTTCGAGATCGGGGCGTATTGGGAATTCGCCGTGATCGAAACAGACTCAGTCCCATCAATGAGAATGGTGTTTCCGGTTCCGGTGAGGGTCAGCGCGTGGGCATTCCCTGAATTCGTAATCGATACCGCGTCCCCGGTGACGCTCTGGGTCTCACCCGTACCCGTCCCCGCGGTCACATTGATATACGCGCCGTCTGAATTTGTTTCCAGCTCCGGGACGTCAGCCCAGGCCGGATGCATGGCAGCGAAAGCGCCTGCCACGGCAAGCGCGAGAGCGCTTCGCAGATACCGTTTTCCTTCTTTTGACTGAGGCATCGACAGTTCTCCTTTCCTCACGGTCCGACAGCGGACGTCGGAGACTGTTCGTGACAAAACACAGGTACCGCCTCTGGTACGTTTGATTCACTGCCGACCTATTCAGGGGCGCGACGGACTCCGTGTTTCGTTCCGGGAGTCGGAAGACGACCGACCTTCCGCCGTTTTCCCCGGAAAACTCACTTTTTTCCAAAAAAAGCTACACGGAAATCGAACCCCTAAAATAATTTACATAGATCGTAATGTACAGAATATCCACATTGACTAAATTTTACAACCTTGTTAACCCGGTTGTTATGTTCCCTTGTTTACGATTATCTAATTGATTTATATCGTATTTGAATTTCATCCCGTAAAACAAAACGACAACCGCTGTTATATCTGTCAACGCTGATTCAATATTTATAGCGACACGGTAAATAATGAATTCCGGGACACAAAAATCAGTACCAGGAGGCTTTCGCGCCCGCTTCAGACTACGGTATACCGCAAAAGAAAACCCTTCCGGGTTTCCCCTGAAGGGTTTGATCTAAACTAAGAAAAACAACTTAGGCCTTTGGATTCATGAGCCGGCTAAATAGTTTCCGCTCTCAAAATGGCTGTATCACAAAACAGGGCGCTTAGCCGGCTATGTCTTTGTATTTCAGAAGGAGGAAATCGTTAAGCCGCGACGCGAGTCCGCCGCTTCGTTTCACCTCATGCATGACCGCGCGCTTCACGGCTTTTTCAGTCGCGAAGAGCGTGAGTTCCCCTTTCTTCTCGCGGCCGTTTGAGAGCCGGGTCACCGCGGTGTAGAGAAGTTCGCGGGACCCCGCGCCTTCGTTTCCGTCGGGAAGCGTTACGGCAAGCCTCGGGTACGAAGACCCCTGGCTCTTATGAATCGTGATCGCGTAGGCAGTTTCGTGTTCCGGAAGGAGCGCGGCGGGAAGCGCCTTACGGCGGTTTCCAAACCACGCGACGATGCCGCCCGCTTCACCCGGCAGCTCCACCGCGACGTCACCATTCGCGAGCCCGAGCGCGGTGTCGTTCCGCCGCACCATGATGAAGCGCCCCGGGTAGTGGACCGCGAGGGGGTCGGCCTTTACGGCCCGCTTCACGCGGGTCTCCATCCACTCGTTCACGGCGTCCGTGCCGTTTGTGCCTGCGTGGATCGCGGCGAGCACCCGAACGGCGTCCGCCATGGTCCAGAAGGCCGCAAGCGCCTTATCGTCCTCCGGGTCGCCTGAGGGAACCGCGGGGAAGTGATCCGCGGCACCGGGCTTGAGGAGGAAACTGAATTCCCGCTCGAGCCACGCGGCGAGTTCTTCCGTCACGAGAGCGCCGTAACGCAGCTTCTGCTCCTCATGCCACACGATCGGGTTATCGGCGTCCGTCACCGCGCCCTGCCTCAGAATCTCAAGGATCCGGGAGACCTTCGCGCGGCTCCCGTCCTCCGGCGTAATCGCGCGGGAGAGACGGTAGATGTTGGAGGTCATCGAGAAGCGGTGGCTCGACGTAAAGGCGCTGATCCAGGGGGAGAGCGCCCCGCGTCCGTCCGAAAGGTCCGAGAACACGGCGCCCGGCCCCACGGCGGAAAGCTGATCTTTGTCCCCTAAGAGGATGAGCCGCGTGCGGCGGGGATCGAGGATCGAGAAAAGCCGGTCCGCGAGGTCAATATCCATCATCGAGCACTCATCCACCACGAGGACATCCGCGGGGAGCGGGTAGTCGCGCGAGAGGCGCTTCCCGTTCACCGGCTCCAGAATCAGGCGGTGCAGCGTTTTTGATTGGATTTTCGCTTCGTACAGCATCTCCGCGTAATCCTCGAGCTCGGGGTCCGACTCCATCCAGCGGATCGCGCCGAGGATCGATTCATCGAGGTTCGAGGCCGCCTTTCCGGTCGGCGCGGCACCCGCGATCACAAGCCCCTCGTTATCCGCGAGAAGGGAAGCAAGAATCCGGGCGACCACCGTGGTTTTTCCGGTGCCGGGGCCGCCCGTGATGACGGTGAGCCGATGCCGGAGCGCGAGATCCACCGCGTCATCGTGGTCCGGATCCATCCGCCCTGTTCTCTCATCCGCCTCGCGGAATTTCTCTAGAGCGTCTTCCGCTCCTTCACCCGGGTCGTCAGTCGCGCTTCCCGTATAGTCGATCACGGCGCGCGCGAGCCGCATTTCTTCCGCGAACCGCCTCTGGACATAGAGCCGCTCCCCGGGTTCATCAATCACGAAGGGAGCGAAGTAGAGAGGCGTCCCCGGAGCCGCGGCGAGGTTTCCGGACGCGGTTTCCATCGGGACCGCCGCGCCGGATGCCGTCAGAATGTCGGTCAGGGCGTCAGAGGACAATACGCCCGCCTTCTCCCAGTCATCGAAGCTCACGCAGACCGAGCCGCTCGTCTCCCGGTTCTCTTCCACGGCGGCGAACGCGGCCATGGTTTGGAGGAGCGCCGCCTCCGCGTTCTCGGGAAGCTCCCCGTTTCGCTTCATCGCGGCGATGAGGAGTTTCGCTTCCCCCCGGAATCCCGCTTCCAGATCGGTTTCTTTATCAAGCGCCATGGTGTCAGTCCTCTCCGAAAAGCAGAGTATCCGCGAGCCGCACAAGCGACGCGTCGGGTTTGAGAAGGATGGAGGGCGGAATCTCAGGCGGCGTCTTCCCGCTGTAACCGCGGATAAAGACGTACGCCATGCCTCCGATCCGGTTCAGCGCCTCATCCGGCGTCTCATCAAACGCCTGACCCAAGTAACGCCTGAGCGCCACAAGATAAATCAGCGCCTGCCACCCGTACTTCTCTTCCCGCATGAGGGTCATGAGAGCTGCCGGGTTATAGTCCTCGGCCGCCCCACGGCGTTCGTCCCCTGGCTGGTCGGTCTTCCAGTCCGCGAGCCAGAAGAGCCCCGAGTCCTTCTCCTCAAACATCAGGTCGATACGGCCTTCGAGGTACCCAGCCAAACTCCGCTTCGCGTCCGCGGCGGCAACCGGAACAAGCGGGAGCTGCCGGTCAGATGGGAGCTTTGCGTTCGCGGCAACCAGCGTCCTGAAGAACTGGTCCGCCGTGAGACGCCGGTTCCGGACGTGGATCGAGAACGGCACTTCAGGGAGCGCGCACCCAAGCGGCGCGTTTCTGAGAGACACCGAGCCGTCGCTCGAGAACCCCGACATAAAGATCCCCCGGATCCGGTCAAAGAGCCAGGCTTCCGCCGCGTCCGATCTCACCTCGTCCCGGGTCTCGGGGTCATCCGAGCCGACCGAATCCGGGACTTTGTCAGAAAGAAGAGTGAGGAACCTCGAGTGGGTCACGAGGTCGTGGAACCGATCCTGCCCCGCTTTCTTCCCTTCGAGGAACGCGGGGTCGAGGTGGAGCCCGGCGTTCACCGCGGCTTCCAAGAGCCCATGCACCGCGTCACCCGTGTCCTTTCCGCCCCGGAGGAACGCCGGCGAATTCTTCCCCGGGTCTTTCTTCGCCCGGGTGTCGCCCACAATGTCGTAACCCTCGTCCGCGAGGTCGTCCGTCTCAAGTTCCAGACCGCGCGTAAGCCCCGTGTAGCTCGTGAGGTGCCACGAGGGGTAAAGCGGGTGCGGCGTGAGAACGGAAGTCACCGAGTCCGGCGACGCCCGGAGGTCAATCGGATCCGGAAGCTCGGGGTCCGCGGCGTAAAACTCCACGTTCACGACCTTTGCCGTGTCCTCCGGCGTCAGCGTTTCAAGGCTATCGGCCGCGGCAAGCATCAGCGCCTTTTTCTCCGGATCCTCGACTTCACTCGTCGCCTTCCGGATTTCCGCCGCCATCTCGTCCTTCAGCGTTCCGGAGGCGAATGGCGACTCGGTTTTCAGCCGCTCGCTGAATGTTTCGAGCGCCTCATTCATATTCGTTCCCTTGAACGACTTGCCCCCTGGCAGCCCGAGGAGCTCGGTCCAGACGGATATGTTGAAATTCCACTGGAGCTTCTTCTTCGCGCAGTTAGGGAGAATCGGAAGAACAAGGAGCGCGCTCGCCCGGGTCGCCGCCACATAGGCGAGGCGGTAGAGTTCGTTATCCTCTTCCGCGTTCGCTTCACTCTGCCGGTCCTCATTCGGATTGAAGAGCGCCTCCCAGTCACTCTCCCCATTCCGGAAAAACGATATCGGCTTTTTCCTATGCAATCGGTTGCTCAGACTGCCCGAGTCCGGAAGGAACACCACCGGGTATTCAAGGCCTTTCGACGAGTGGATCGTCACGACCCGAACAAGCGATTCATCACTCTCCACCCGAATCTCGCGCCCGTCCGGAGCGGACGGCTTCGGGTTCGAACCATTCACCCGCTGGACTTCGAGGTCATACCAGCGAAGCAGCCCTTCGAGATTCCGGATCCGTTCGTCCGCCGCGTGAAGCAGCTCCGCGATATGGGTCCAGTTCGTGATGCTCCGTTCGCCTCCGGTTCGGCCGAGATTCTGACGCACCGTCTCAAACGCTGAGAAGAGCCTCGTGAAAGCGGCGGAGAGCCCCCGCTTCTGATAGTCATCCGCCATCGTCCGGAATTTCTCGAGATCAGCGAGATAAAGGTCATCCGCCCCGTCCCCCATAAGATCGGGAAGCGTCCGGCCGCAGATCCGGGTCGCCCGGGCGGAATTCACCGCGGTGCGGCTCTCCGGATTCGCGGCGGCGCGGAGCACGGCAAGGATTTCGTACGCTTCATCCGTCCCGAAAACATCTTCCGGTTTTTTATGCAGTGTCCGGATCCCGAGAGACGCGAGTTTCGATTCGACCGGGTACGCGTCTTTATGGTTCTTAACGAGAAGCGCGATGTCGCCCGCCCGGATCCGGGATTCGGCAAGCGTCCTCTTCGGATCCGCGAGACGGTTCCCGACATAGACTTCACGCGCCGGATCGAGGAGCCAGGCGATGCGGCGGGCGATCAGCGCCCCGTCCGTTTCCCGCATGGCAGCCGCGCTGCCGCAGCGGGGCCAGACTTCTGACGTCTCGGGCCCTTCCACCCAGCGGCCGCTCCAGAGTTCAAACGCGGGGAGCGGCTTCACCTTGCCCTTTTCCCGGACGAACAGCGGGAAGTGGTTCGCGGTGCTTTTCACCGGGCTGTAGCCGATGCCGCCCGGGAACCGCGAGTTTCCCGCGGCATCGGTGAAAAGTGTGTTCACCGCGGACACCTCAGCGGGCGTCGTCCGGTAGTTCGTTGAGAGCGTATAAGGCGGAAGAACAGCTGACGCTTCGTCCCGCGCCCGGAGGTATGTCCCGATATCCGCGCCCCGGAAGCCGTAGATCGACTGCTTCGGGTCACCCACGAAGACCGCGAAGCAGGCCGGTCCTCCTTCTTTCTCAGACTCAATAAAGAGACGCTTGAAGATCCGGTACTGGATCGTATCGGTGTCCTGGAACTCGTCCACCAGCACCGCCTGATAGAGCAACCGCACGCGGTTCCGGAAGTCAAGGCTTTCGTACGCCGTTTTTTCCATCCGGATCAGGATGTCGTCAAACGACATGAGGGATAGCCGGTTCTTCCGCTCAACGATCTGGGACTCCAGATGCTCACTCATGTCGGCGAGCATCGGCTGCAGGGCCGGATCCGCGTCCGGGAACGTCACCGAGGCCTCCGGGTGGCTCCGCTTCCAGCGAAGGAACCCTCCGATATCGAACGCGAGGATCTGGCGCACGAGCTCGGGATCGGCGTACGCCGGATCATTCAGATACCGGCGCTTGAATTCGTCGATCGCGGCAGCCTGGACCGAGGCATCGTCCCCGATCTCCCCCTCAAAGGGGTTGCCGCCCGAGAACGCCCAGGATTCCAGCATCTTGCGGCAGAAACTGTGGATCGTGTAGATCGCGCAGCGGTCAAATTCCTCAAGCGACCGGCGGACGCGATCCAGCGCCTCTTCAAGCGTGATCCCGTCATGTGTCCACTTATCACGGAGCTTCTTGAATTCTTTCCGTTCGGGTTCAGTGAGTTTCGACTCGCTCCCGGGCGAAAGCCCGAGCACCGCCCGCCCCAGAATCTCCCGCACACGGCCTGAGAGCTCGGCGGTCGCCGCCTCGGTGTAGGTCACGATCAGGAACGACTCGATCGGGATCGACTTCTCAACAATGAACCGAAGCACAAGCCGCTGCAGCGTGTACGTTTTCCCCGTTCCCGCGCTCGCCTCAATAAACATGAGGGGCGAGATCGGAGTCTCATCAAAGCGGAATTCAGGGTTTGTCATTCGATATAGTCCGTCGTGAAGGGGAGATAAGGGCTTTCATCCGGCGAGTCTTCAGAAAGGTCTGTGGCAGGTTTCCCTTCCAGACGCTCGGCCCGGGCCAAAAGCTCCAGCGCGAGCGCCTTCCCCGCGGCATTGAAGGCAGCGCCGTCCTCCCGGCTGTCGCTCCCGGTTCTGAGATAACTTTCCATTTCTTTGATCAGTTTTTTACGGAGGTCTGAAGACGTCTTTTTGTCTCTCGCTCCCTCCTCACCGCGGAAGAAGGGAGAAGACTCGAACTCTGACCCCGCCGGGATCATTGCGGTCGTCTTCATGATGTCAAAGAACATCACGCAGGTCCGGATCACGAGTTCCGCCTGTTCCGCGGTCCCCGGGTAAAGAAGCGTGACGCCGTCGGGGACGCCGCCAGGCTCCGATCCCTTTTCAAGAAGCCCCGCTCCCTTCAGGATGGCGACGGCAGACGGGAACTTGCTGTCATTCAGCCCCGAAAGCTTTTTGATATCGAGAAGCACCGTGAGCGTGTCGGGTACACGGACACCGCGCACCGCGGCTCTGAGGAGCGCTTTCACCTTTTCGCCATCAGACAGAAAGCTTTCAATCGCGGCCCACCGGCCGGAAGGCGTTTTGTAAAGCCGTTCCTCCGGAAACTCCACGGTCCAGTGAGGGCTTGGGGCTCTTGGGTCATCAATCCGCATCTCGTACGGGCGAAGCGTGACGGTTTCACCGGCCGCGAGATCCGACACCAGCCGCGCCGCCCGGTAGTGCTGGCCCGACACCAGCGGCAGCGTGGTCTTCCGGACCGCTTTCGTCCCGTACGCCGGATCGAGCTCCCGGACGGCAACGAAGTTTTCGAGCGTCTCGCCCCGCGCCACGGCGTCACTCACGTCCTTCCGCATGGCCCACATGCTGAGACCGTCATTCGGGAACCCGAGCGCCGCGGCCGTCGTTCCGGAATCATCATCCCGCCTGAGCCCCACGAGTTTCATCGCGAAATTTTCCGGGGCCGAGAGGAAGTCTCCGAGATCCGAGACGGGAAGCCTGAGATCCAGGTACCCGGGAAGCGCCGCCCCGGTCCCCACAAAGGACACCGAGGCCGCGTTTCCTCCGCCCTCCCGGATCGCGTCAAAAGCGTCGACACTCGACCCGAGGAGGTGCTTCGCTTCAGCGTCTTTCGTGAAATTCCGGCGTGAGTACCGCGCGAGCGGCACCTCGGCGTCCCAGGTGTTCCGGGCGGCGGTCCCGGTCGCAAGGGCGCGGCTCGCTTCCAAATCCGCGAGGAACCCCCGGAAGTCCGTCACGACTTCAGAGGGCGGAAGCGGCCGCTCCTTCTCCGGTCCCTCGGCGTAGAAGACCGAGAACCAGCTGCGGGCCGACATAATGAGGTCAAAGAAAATGTTCCGGTTGTCCCGCCGGCTGTCGCGGTCCCCGCGGCGCTTCAGCCCCGGGAGCCCCATGAGGTCAAATTCATCCAGCTGCACCGTGCCCGGGAAGCCGCTTGCGGCATCAAGCCCCACCACGCAGATCGCCTTGAACGGAATGCCGCGGAGGGCGTCCATCGACGAAATCGCGATCGCGCCGGTCGGGCGCGCCGGGACCGACCCGCTCTTGAAGCGCCGGGTGACGGAACTCCACATCACGGGGAACGGAATCCGGATCGGCTGGGCGCGGCCGGAGCGGAGCGCCGCGTCACGCGCGGTTTCGGCCTCCCTCACCACAATTGTCCGGAGGCTCTCGAGATCCGGCGCCGCCCACCAGCTCTTGCCCTTCGGGAAGAACTGATCGAGGAGCATCTGAAGCACCGGTTTCCAGTCATCGGTCCCC
>ERZ773106.1557-NODE-1557-length-15957-cov-3.264998_pt1 | contig 15957 bp, 11 predicted proteins | sample MGYA00580572_ERZ773106 | MGnify/ENA primary metagenome ERZ773106 (study PRJEB29015, sample SAMEA2737868) | human gut metagenome | biome: human gut; feature: human-associated habitat; material: faeces | place: China | collected 2012 ... | reverse complement strand
GTGGTACATTCCGGGTGCGTGGTGAAGTGATTGATATTTTCCCTGCTGAATCTGACGATCGTGCGGTACGGATTGAATTATTTGATGATGAAATTGAACGTTTAAGTACTATTCGTTTTACCCCAAAAGATGATATCAATGAAATGTTGGAACAAAACAATTCTTCACATTTAAAAGAAGGGGTTTCTGCAAAAGAACTTATTACAAGACCTGAAATCTCTTATGATATGATGTTACCTTATATTGATGCACCTGAATTAAGTGAGGAACAAAGAAGAAGAATTACTATTTTAATTAAATATGCAGGATATATTGAAAAAGCTAAAAGACAAGCGCAAAAACAAATCAAAATGGAAGAAAAACATATTCCAGAAGATATTGATTATGAAGATGTTAAAAACTTAGCTTTAGAAGCAAAACAAAAATTATCAGAAATTAGACCACTTACCATTGGTCAAGCTTCTCGTATATCAGGAATCAATCCTGCAGATATTTCAGTTTTATTAATTTATTTAAAACAAAAATATAATGGAGAATAAGAATGAATGAATTAGAATTTCAAAATATACTTAAAGAAAAAGGAATCGAAGTAAGTGAACATCAACTTCAACAATTTCAAAAATATTATGAAATCTTAGTTGAATGGAATGAAAAAATGAATCTTACTGCAATTACGGATAAAGAAGATGTTTATTTAAAACATTTCTATGATTCAATTACGATTGCTTTTGATTTTGATTTCAATAATCAAACCTTGATTGATGTAGGAGCTGGTGCTGGTTTTCCCTCAGTTCCTTTAAAAATCCTTTATCCAAATTTAAAGATTACAATCGTTGATTCCTTAAATAAAAGAATTACTTTCTTAAATCATTTATTTAAAGAACTGGAATTAGATAACTGTCAAGCAGTGGCTTCACGTGCAGAAGAATACGCTAAAGATCATCGTGAAAGTGTTGATATCGTGATGGCAAGAGCGGTAGCACGTTTAAATATTCTTGATGAACTTTGTTTACCACTTGTTAAAAAGAATGGTTATTTCTTATCTTTAAAAGGAAGACAAGCACCAGAAGAAGTAAAAGAAGCTAAAAAAGGTATTCAATTATTAGGTGGACAAATAGAAAGTACACATGATTTTACACTTGCAAATCATGATGATTTTAGAAGTAATATTATTATTAAAAAAGTAAAAGAAACACCAAAGAAGTATCCAAGAATGTTTTCTAAAATAAAAAAGAGTCCATTGTAGGAGGGTATCATGTTTAATAATAAATTAAAAAATATAGATATTAATATATGTAATCTATCAATATTATTAGATATGCAATATTGTTTATATTTTATTGATGATATATCGAAAAAGGAAAATATATATAATGAGGTACATAAACATATATACGATATAATTGATGATTTACATGTTGTAAAAAAATTATATGATGAAAATCAAGTGATAGGAATTTATGGAAACAGTGATGATTGTAAAATGTTTTTAGATATGATTAGAAAAATACTTGGTGATTTTAAGTGTAAATTTATATATATACAGACTACAACAGACGACTTAGATAGGAGAAATGGTATTTATAATATAAAAGAAATAAATAACGTATATATGGACGCTATTATTATAGGTTCTATTTTTTTTGAAGATCAGATAAACGATCAGATAAATAAACATGTAAAATTATTAATGAAAATTTATTCGTTAAAGGATGACTTAGGGTATTATAGATTATAGATATTGTTAAATACTAAGAGGAAAAATATGAATTGGATAAATAAAGGAAGTGAAGTAGGATAATTTAGTGGCAGTTTGTATGATTTGCATAAATGGTATAAAATTCTATTTTTATAGATAATAATGAAAAAATATTGTAAAAGATTGACTGTATGAATGAGAAGGAACTATTGCAAGGTGAATGTTTTGGAAGAAGATTTGACATTCTTATTGTATTATTTGCGTCTGATAAAAATGTGCAAAAAATAATAATTTGATTAAAAGAGGAATGAAAAATAATTATGTATATAGTGCTTTTGGATAGAGCTGTATGTCAGACATTATAAAGCATATATAGTTAAAAAGTATTGAGTGGTATTATGATTGGGAGAAAGATGAATTTGACAATCAAAAAGTCACTGTTAAAACAAAATCACAGTTAATGCTACATGAATTTAAAAATCTTACAATGAAAGAATGAATAAAGAGTATATTGAATAAAAAATGAATGCTATAAAAAACACAAAAAAAACAACACTTATAATGGAAGGATTAATCTCTAAAAGGTGGTATAATGATAAAAAATGAAAATTATTGGAACTATATAGATATAGTTTCATCTAATTTAGAAAGCAGAATGCCAAGGGGAAAATGTAATATTTTAATATCTGGTGTAAGTGGAATGATAGGTGTTGTTTTAACGGATATATTATTATATTCAAACAGAATATATGGTACACAGTATAATGTAACTGGTATTGGAAGAGGTAAGGGCCATGCTGAAGAGATGTTTAGCGAATACAAAGATGATGATGGTTTTCGATTCGTTCAGCATGATATTAATAATGCATTGGCAGAAGCCGGAGTAGTTGATTATATAATACATGCGGCAAGCAATACACATCCGGTTGATTATAGCATAGATCCTATAGGTACAATCACAGCTAATGTCATAGGGACTAATAACTTACTGGAATATGCTGTATCGCATGGATGCAGGAGATTCGTATTTTTATCATCTGTTGAAATATATGGAGAGAATAAAGGCGATATAGAGAGGTTTAATGAGACATATAATGGCTACATTAACTGTAATACATTAAGGGCAGGCTATCCTGAAAGCAAAAGAACAGGAGAGGCCTTGTGTCAGGCATATGGTAAAAAGTATAATTTGGATTTTGTCATACCAAGATTATGCAGGGTTTATGGACCAACAATGTCATTGAGAGATAGTAAGGCTATAGCACAGTTTATAAAAAATGCAGCTAATGATGAAGACATAGTATTAAAGAGTGAAGGAAAACAATTATATTCATACATAGATGTTTTTCAGGCTGCATATGCGGTATTATTCATAATGTTAAGTGGCGAGAATGGCAATGCATACAATATATCAGCAGATTCGGGAGAATGGTATATGCGTGAGCTGGCAGATATGATAGCTGCACATGCTGGTAAAAAAGTTGTATTTGATTTGCCGGATGAAAAAGAAAAAGCAGGATTTTCAACTGCTACCAAAGCATTGCTGGATAATAATAAATTAAAAAAGCTTGGCTGGCAGGAATGTTTTGAATGTAATGAGATACTAGATTATACCATAGATATAGTGAAAGCAAGAATGATGATGAGGTAGATTATGAATGTAGCGATAATAATTGCCGGTGGTGTGGGTTCACGAACAGGTAACAGAATACCAAAACAATTTATAAATGTTAATGATAAACCTATAATTATATATACGTTGGAACAGTTTCAAAAACATAAAAATATAGATGCAATTGAGGTTGTCTGCCTTGATGGCTGGCATGATATATTACGCGCATATGCTGAACAGTATGGCATTGCTAAACTTAAATATATAATATCAGGTGGAACAAGCAGTCAGGAATCAATTAAAATCGGTCTTGAAAACCTTAAAGGAAAGCTTAATAAAGATGATGTAGTTGTTATACACGATGGTATACGTCCCATGGTAGATGCAGATATCATATCATCATGTATAGATACATGTATGGAAAAGGGTAATGGAGTATCAGCATTTCCGGTATATGAGCAGATATTCGAGACTGATGATGATAAGACAACTGATAAATATATACCAAGAGAAAAACTTAGAATTGTTCAGACACCACAGGCATATAGATATGGCAGAATACTTGATATATATAATTATGGATTCGAGAACAATATCGGCATTCATGGTTCTTCATATGCTAATACGCTTATGGCAGATATAGGAGAGAAACTGTATTTTTCGGAAGGGTCAACTAAGAATATTAAGATAACAACAAAGGACGATATAGCAATATTTAAGGCAATGATAGATATGCAGAAAGCATAAGTAGGAGACAAACAATGATAAGTGTTATAATGCCTGTTTATAATGGTGAAAAATATCTTAGGCAGTCAATAGAGAGCGTAATACAACAGACATATAAGGATTGGGAATTGATAATTGTAAATGACTGTTCAATAGATAACTCAAGGAATATTATGCAAAGTTATGCAGATACTGACAGTCGTATAAGAATAGTTGATAATGGCAGCAATTTAAAATTACCAATGTCATTGAATGCAGGATTTAGGCAAGCCAAAGGTAAGTATCTTACATGGACATCTGATGATAATCTGTATAAACCTAATGCATTAGAAGAATTATCTAGGTATTTAGATTATAATTCTGAAATTGGTTTGGTATATTCAGATATGGATTTTGTTGATGTATCGTTAAATTTTATAAAAGAACAGAGTTTGGAAACAGATATGATTTATTATGGAGATTGCGTAGGAGCAAGTTTCATGTATCGAAGGGAGGTTATTGATAAGGTTGGAGAATATGAACCTGATATGTTTTTGGTTGAGGATTATGAGTATTGGATTAGAGTAAGTAAAAAATTTAAAATAGGACACATAAATAAGAACCTGTATATATATAGAGTACATGATAATAGTCTTACAGGAACAAGGAAAAAAGATATTAATAAGCAGTTATACCGATTAAGAAAAAGACATATGGAATATTTAATATCAAATGTTACAGGAAAATATAAAGAAATGCTTTTCTTGGAAATGTTAACACAGAATACAGATGATTATGAATTTCTGTCAGCCAAATTTTGGAAAAAATATGAAGATGTAAGCAGATATGAATGGGTAAGGACATCTGATAAGATAGATAGTGATAAAAGTATTGTTATTTTCGGAGCCGGCATAATTGCCAACAGAGCAATAGACTATTTTGGAAGAGAAAGAATAGAGTGTATTATAGATAATAGTAAAGACAGAATAGGTATGAAATTACAGGGGATAGACATAGTATCATTGGACGGGTATATCAATGATATGGGACGTGACAGGAATAGTCAGGTAGTGATAGCAGTGGGAAATAATTATGTATTGGCAATAGCAGAACAGTTGAAAAACAATGGGATCTCAGAATTTTGCTGGTTTAAGGCTATAGAAAATTGTGTGAAGGAGACCATATGATGAAAAGAAAGATATTATTTGGTGCTGGAAAAATTGGAGATACAGCATATGAGTTATTTGATGAGAGACAAGTTGCATATTATGTTGATAATAATGCAGATAATATTGGCAATACCAAAAATGGTGTTGAAATTATAAGTTTTGAAGAGCTTATAAGAATACATAAGGATTATGATATTGTGGTATCTGTGGGAAAGAATGCTGCATTAGATGTTATGAAACAGTTAAAAGATGCAGGCATTGAAGAATTTACTACATATCAGGAGATTGTGACTAAGCTTAAAAGACCACAGAATAAGGATATTAATTATCTTAAATGTTGTGAAAGAGCAAGAAAGTGGATATATAATAACTCAATTAAAGGAGAGGGGATCATTAATAATACAGGATTGCCAAAATCATATCCGGAAGTTACCGGTTATTATATCCCTACGCTGATTAACTGGGGTGAACGTGAACTTGCTAAGACATATACCGCATGGCTTTGCAGTATACAGCATGAGGATGGTGCGTGGTATGATACAGAAGGAAATGCACCTTATGTATTTGATACAGCACAGATTTTAAAGGGACTTTTGGCGGCAAAGCAGCTTGGAATGGATGTTGATGATAACATTAAGGCTGGCTGTGAATGGATTATATCGAATATTAATGAGGAGGGAAGACTTACAACACCAACAAAGGATGCATGGGGAACACCGGGAATATGCTCTGAGCTTATACATCTTTATTGTTTATCACCATTAATAGAGGCGGGTAAGATATACAATAATAGATATTATATTGATATGGCAGATAAGGTGGCAAAATATTATATAGATAACTATAGGGAAGATATATTAGGCTTTGGTTTTTTATCACATTTTTATGCATATGTTATGGAAGCATTATGTGACATAGGACAGACAGATTTAGCCAGAGAGGCCATGCATAATATGGAAAGATATCAGCATGATAATGGAATGATTCCTGCGTATAAGGATGTCGAATGGACATGTTCAACAGGAATGTTCCAGCTTGCTATCACATGGTATAAGTTAGGAGAACTGGAAAAAGGAAATAAAACATTCGAATATGCAATGCAGCTTCAGAATGAATCCGGTGGCTGGTATGGCAGTTATACGATGACAGATAATCCTAATCCGTTTGATAGGAATAAATGCCCTGATTACTTCCCACAGAGTGAGATAAGCTGGGCTGTGAAATATTTCTTGGATGCGTTGTATTATAAGTGCAGATTAGAGTTTGAGACACAGGCACCGCTGTTTAAGAGCAATTTGGCAAAGGATGATGGAAGATATCAGGTTGTATTAAACCAGATAAATAGGTTAAAACGCAATGGATTGAAAATAGCTGATGTTGGCTGTGGAAAAGGCTGCTATATAAAGAATCTTTTGGGAGATGTTCCGGATGCACAGTATTTTGCAGTAGATTTATCAGAAAAGGTTATGAAGAATATTCCTGAAAATGTAGAAAAAAAGCAGGGAATATTAACTAATATACCATATGCAGATAATTCATTTGACGTTACCTATACGACAGAGGCACTTGAACATGCTGTATATACTGATAATGCATTAAAAGAGCTTATACGTGTAACAAAACCAGACGGAATTATAATTGTCATAGATAAGAATAAAGAGAAACTTGGTGCTCTTGAAATTGATAATTGGGAGCAGTGGTTTGATAATGATTTCTTTGGTGATATTGCTAAAGATAATGGCTTGGATTTGGAAGTTATTTCAAATGTTTCATACGGAGAAGGAAAAAGTGACGGATTATTTAATGCCTGGATTTTAAAAGGAGAGGTTAAGTAGAATGAAAGATAATGATAATTTAGTTGATTATGAAAGAATAATTAATATTAATAGAGCACTCATGTCACGTATTACGCCAAGACCCTCATTGTTCTTTGATATTGAGGTGACAGAACATTGTAATCTTAATTGCAAATCATGTGGCAGTTTTGCTCCATTGGCAGACGAGGAATACATAGATATAGATGAATTGGATAGGGATTTAAGAAGATTATCAGATTTGTCAGATGGAGAGGTTCATCATATAAATATTCTTGGTGGAGAACCATTATTACATCCGGAAATTGCTAGAATTGTAGAGATGGTCAGACACTATTTTTCATATGGAAATATATATCTGGTGACTAATGGTGTACTTTTAAACCGTATGGATGAGAGCTTCTGGAAAGCATGTAAGCAGTGCAATATTGTAATTGCACCAACTCAATATCCTGTTAAATTAGATTATAAAGAGATAAAAAATAATGTAATAGCACATGGTATACAGTATCAAAGTTTTGGACAAGCCGCCGATGGATGGTATCATACTGTTATATCAGAGAGTGGTGATAAAAATGAGATTCAACAGTTTTTGCATTGTTCTAATGCCAATAACTGTACTGTTCTTGAACATGGAAAATTATATCCTTGTCCAAAGGCTGCCAAGGTAAGACATTTTAATAAAGCATTTGGCGATAGATTTCAGCAGTCATCACATGATTATATAGATATATATAAGGCAGAGAGCTTAAAGGAGATAATGGAATTTCTTAGTAAGCCAATTCCATTTTGCAGATATTGTGATACATTTGCATCTGAAAAAATAGAATGGGGTGTTTCACATAAAGAGGATTCAGAATGGACATAGAGGAGTACTATGGAAAACGAACGTATTATATTATTTGGAGCTGGTAAAATTGGTAAAGAGGCATTAGATGTAATCGGTTCAGGTTATGTGTATGCGTTTTGCGATAATTCTGTAAAAAATGGTGTATGTACTGAAAAGTATGGGAAGAAGGTTATATCATTAGATGAGTATTGCACATTACATAGTGATAAAATTCTTGTAATAACAGCTTCTGGTGTTAATACAATGCAGATAGAAGAACAATGCCAGAATAAAGGGATATATGATTATTTTGTATATAATGATTTTGAATATTATGGATTCAGTCATTATGGAGCAGATAAATTCATAGAGATATTTAATGATAAAGCAAACCGTTTATTTAGGATGAAACAAATTGCTGAGGATTATTTAAAAAAATATGGCAGCAGATGTGATTTTAGTGCGGTAACGGTTGAATTTTATCTTGTTGATTCGTTTGAAATAGAACATTTTATTCCTTTTTATGATGCATTCAGAGCCAGAGGGATTAATGCATATTTTGTAGCAGAGCCTGAAAGTATTCATGTTGTAGGTAATTATTTTGATTATGATAAGGCGATTGGAATATTAGATGAAAAAAATCTGGTATATCATACAATGAGGGATGCCTATGCTGATATAGCATTTACTACCCAGGCAGTCAGAAATCTCGCTAGATATAGTAAGAAAACAATTAAAATTAATCTCCAGTATGGATGCTCATTATTAAAGAATGCATTTGGGGCATCAGAGGAAGGTACTGCCGGATTTGATTATAAGATGTCTAATGGACAGTTTGACCGTGAATTATGCTGTAGGTATATTGATTCGGACAGAGCATATGATATTGGCTATCCTAAGTATTATGACATTGCAGGTAACCATATGACACGGGAACGGGTGAGAGAGGAATTAGGTATCAAGACAGAAAAGAAAATTATAGCGTATCTGCCAACATGGGATGAAAATAGTTCAATACCGGTTTATTATAATGAGTTAAAGAGCCTGAAAGATACGTATTATATTGTTACAAAGCCACATCATTGTACATACAGACTAGACAGTAAGAAGGATGACCTGAATAAATTATATGAGATTTCGGACGTGGTTTTGCAGCCGGAATATGGTCTGGACAAGTTTATGTTTATTGGTGATTTAACCATTATTGATGCAAAATCAGGGGCGACACTTGAAGCAACATTTCTTAATGATAACATGAAGATGGTGTGGCTGATGGTCTCTAAGGATGTGAAAAATCTATTCTGGCAGGAAATCAATAATATTGTTGAACTTGTTGATAACAGGGATGATTTAGTAGATGTTGTCAATAAAACAATGGCAGAAGATGATTATATTGAATATAGAAAAGAACACATTAATCACTATTTTTCCAAGTATGATAGAAAGCATCTTGAAAATGTATTAATGAAGATTATTTGCGAAAATAATTTATTGTAGAATGGATGGTGTTGTATGCCAAAGATATCAATTATTGTTCCGGTATGTAATGTTGAAAAATATCTGTCAAAATGTCTGGACAGCATTGTGAATCAGACATTAAAGGAAATTGAGATAATATGTATTGACGATGGTTCTACGGATGACAGTGGAGCTATATTAGACAGTTATTCACAAAAGGATTCAAGAATTAAGGTTATACACAAGAAAAATTCAGGATATGGCAATTCAATGAATGTTGGCATGGATTGTGCTGAGGGGGAGTATATCGGAATTGTTGAGAGTGATGATTGTATTCTGCCGGAAATGTTTGAGGAATTATATAGAGCTGGCAAAGAATCAAATCTGGATTTTGTCAAGTCAGATGCAGTTTTCTGGTGGGAGAGAATTGGTTATTCTTACAATGTCCATTATGATTATCTTAATGAATATTATGATAAAGTACTTATTGGCAATGACAGGCATGTGTTTTACAAGTTTCTTATGAATATATGGACCGGAATTTATAAGAGTGATTTCTTGAAAAAAAATAATATCAGATTTAATGAAACGCCGGGGGCATCATATCAGGATAATGGTTTCTGGTTCCAGACAATGACATTTGCAGAACGGGCTATGTGGATTGGCAAGTCATATTATATGTACAGACAGGATAATCCTATGGCTTCAATTAAGAGTGAAGCAAAGGTGCTTGCGATGTCTAATGAATATGATTATATAGAAAGAATATTGAAAGATAAGAATGTGGGCAGTGATGGTATTAAGGAATGTAATTATTACAGATTGGCTAGAAATTATGGAAATTACTATAGAATTGCTGACGAATTAAAGGAAAATTTCTTGAGTTATGTTCTGAAAGACTATGAAAAATATGGGAAAGACATAGTGGATGAACCATATTTAATAGAATGGTATAGAAAGATAGTAGAAAATCCTACAGAATTTTGTAAGTTTACAATTGATGTTAAGAATTGCAATAAGGCTGTTCTGGAAAAAGCAGAGTCTATAGTGATATACGGAGCCGGAAAAAGAGGACAGTATATATTGAGGCATTTATATAATATTGGTGTTTATGATAAGATAACTAATTTTGTTGTGTCAGCTAATGCAGATACACAATATATAGGTAGAATAAGAGTTGTTAATATATCTGAAATTGCAGATAATGTGTCTGATAAGCTGCTTGTAATTATATCTGCATCGAATGGAAGTGAAACATATAGAGCTATGGAAAGTATGCTTTGTCATTATAAAATTAACAATTATATTGGAAGTAATGATATAATTAATAATTTTTATTCTATTTGTTAGGGAGAGATGTTATATGAGAAAAATAATGGTTGTTTTTGGAACCAGACCAGAAGCAATAAAGATGTGTCCGTTGGTTTTAGAACTGCGAAAAAGACCTGATAATAACGTGATTGTGTGTGTTACTGGACAGCACAGACAGATGCTTGATCAGATTCTTACAGATTTTAGTGTTGTTCCTGATATAGATTTGCATATTATGAAAGAAAAACAGACGTTATTTGATATTACGATTAATGTAATGAATGGAATAAAAGACGTGATTAAAAAAGTAAAGCCGGATATAGTTCTGGTTCATGGGGATACTTCAACAACGTTTGCAACTGCATTGGCATGCTTTTATTTAAAAATTCCGGTTGGACATGTTGAGGCTGGTCTTAGAACATATAATATTGATTCACCATTTCCGGAGGAATTTAACAGACAAGCAGTTGGTATAGTAGCTAAGTATAATTTTGCACCAACGGAAAAAGCAAAGGAGAATTTAATTAAAGAAGGAAAAAAAGCTGATACAATTTATGTTACAGGAAATACGGCAATAGATGCACTTAAAACAACTATTAAAGATAATTATTATCATAAAGAATTTGATTGGATAGGAAATAGTAAACTTATTCTTATTACAGCACATAGAAGAGAGAATATCGGAAAACCTATGCATAATATGTTTCGTGCAATACGAAGGATTGTGGAAGAATATAGTAATATAAGAGTAATATACCCTATACACATGAATCCGGCAGTTAGACAGATTGCAAGTGAGGAGTTAGGAAATTGTGAGAATATACACATTATAGAGCCGTTGGATGTTATTGATTTTCATAATTTTATGAAAAAAAGTTATCTTATTCTTACTGATAGTGGAGGAATTCAAGAAGAAGCTCCGGGATTGGGGAAACCGGTATTAGTAATGCGGGACACGACGGAGCGGCCAGAAGGCATAGATGCAGGAACATTAAAACTTGTAGGAACAGATGAAGATAATATTTATTCTTCATTTAAAGTGTTGATTGATAATGAAGAAGAATATAAGAAGATGTCTCAGGCAAAGAATCCGTATGGAGATGGGTATGCAAGTGTGAGGATTGCAGATGTACTTGAAAGAGGGTTTATACAATAAGGCAAAGAATAATATATATGTTGTGAATTTTGGTAAAAAAGAATTATTTTTATGGATTTACCTGATTTGAAGTTCTAATTACATTAACAAATTGAATTTGTAGTTCAATATATATTATTGCAATATTTATAATTCTGTGATATTTTAATAAAAAGCAGTTTTCTATATTACCTGTACGGTTGCTGTGTGGCTTGTATAATTGATGGTATTCTATATTTTGATGGTATCATTTTCAGGCACATGGCAATGGGGCGGTACAGGGTCTGTCTATCTTGGTTTTTGTCTGTATTTCATTGAAATTCTGCTTTTAAAATAAGGTATAAAGCAGGATTATTATATTTACATGGTTCATGCCTGTGTTTTACAGGATGCAACAGTGTTTAGCCAGCATGGGATGTATTGCATAAATGTATATTCAATGCTTAAAATATTAGTCATATTCCTGCTTTATCGGATAAGATAAGGAGAAGGAATTATGAATGGTAACAGAGAGTATAAGAGTGATGTGTTCAGCATGCTTATGGAAGACAAGAAGCGTGCACTTCAGCTTTATAATGTAATGAATGGTTCGTCGTATGACAACCCGGATGATGTCGAGATTAAGACGCTTGACGGAGGAATATCCCTAACTGTAAGGAATGATGCAGCATTTGTGGTTGATGCAAGACTAAGCATATATGAGCACCAGTCAACAGTGTGTCCTAATATGCCTGTGAGAAGCCTGATATATTTTACGACAATTTTATCGGATATGCTTAGCGGAAGAGGCGGAGAAGGCAGGGAAAGAAAGATAGGACGCAATTTGTATGGAAGAAAGCTTGTAAAGATTCCGGTACCACAGTTTGTAGTCTTTTATAATGGAGAAGAGAAGCAGCCGGAGGTACAGGAGTTAAAGCTATCAGATGCATATGAGAAGGCAACTGATGATCCAAGACTGGAATTAAAGTGCATGGTGTATAATATCAATAATGGCAGGAATGAGGAGATAAGACATTCTTGCAGATGGCTTGATGAGTACATGATTTTTGTAAATAAGGTAAGGGAATTGCATTATGGAAGAACGGATGAAGACCTGCTTGTTGATATACAAATGGCAATAGATTATTGCATAGAGCATAATATATTAAGGGATTTCCTGATAAAACGAAGGAATGAGGTGACAAAGAGTATGAAGCTTGATTATACGTTTGACAGGCAGCTGGAACTTGAGAGGGAAGATGCGAGAGAGGAAGGATTCGAGGAAGGACTCGAAGAGGGAAGAGAACAAGGACGTGAACAAGGACGTGAAGAAGGACGTGAAGAGGGGCGTAGAGAAGAACGAGATATTGTTAATCAGTTGATTACATTGCTGTTATCTGATGGAAGAACAGAAGATTTGAAGAAATCTGCATCTGACAGGGAATATCAGATACAGCTTTTAAAAGAGTATGGATTAATGTAATTTTATAAAATAGAATTAATATTTGCTAATGTAAACGCCTTTAGAGTATAATAGCTTTAAAGGCGTTAGGTTTATACGGAGGCATTAAGATGCAGATTGAAGATATAGTAGCAAAGTTCTCAACAGGAATATTTGTCTGGTACAATTTTAAGGAAAATGCAGCAATTTTATATTTGTATTCGATAAATAAAGACAAAGAAATAGAATCATTTCTTAAAAATAAAGGAAATGTAACATTATGTAACATAAAAAAGGGAAATGAAAATATTGATGATGTTAAAAAATTTGATTACATTATTGGTGTTGATGTTTTAGAAGAGAGTGAATCGCCGGTAGAATTGCTTACATTTTGCAGGAATCATTTAAAGGATGATGGCAGGCTTCTATTAGGAACAGAGAATAGGCTCGGAATTAAGTATTTTTGTGGGGACAGGGATCCATATACTAATCATAGCTTTGATGGAATTGAAGATTATAGAAGAATAACAGCAGCGGATAAGAAAGATATAGGTGGAAGATGTTATTCCAGAGCAGAACTTAATGATATGTTATGTATGGCAGGGTTTTGTAAAGACAAGTTTTATTCAGTTATGCCGAATTTGAAAGAGGCACAGCTTATATATGCTGATAGTTATACACCGGTTGAAGATCTGGCAATCAGATATTTCCCTTTTTATAATTATCCTGACAGTGTTTTTCTGGATGAGCGTTTTATGTATAAGGATTTGGCTGATAATGATTTATTTCATACAATGGCTAATTCATATTTTATTGAATGTAGTCCTGATGGAAAGTTTGATGAGACGATGCATGTAACGCTTTCACTTGACCGTGGAGAGGAAAATGCTTTGGTTACAGGAATATATGAGCATGATGGAATAAGGAGCGTTTATAAAAAGGCTGTATATTCCGAAGGAATGAAGAAACTGTATGAAATGCAGGATAATCTTGATGAATTGAGGAGAAAAGGTATTAGTGTCGTTCAATCTAAGATTGAAAACGACAAATTTGTAATGCCATACGTAGACAAGCCTGTTGCATTGGTTGCGTTAAGAGAAATTGCAAAGAAAGATAAAGAAGCATTTTTTGATGCATTGAATGATTTGTATGAATTGATATTATCATCATCCGAGCATACAGATATTGTGAATGAAAAGGACAGGAATAGTGCCAATGGGAAAGATATGGGAGTTATCCTTTCAAAGGGATATATTGATATGGTGGCACTTAACTGTTTTTATGATGAGACGATAGAAGAACCGAAGAAAAGATTTATATTTTATGACCAGGAGTTTTATTTTGAAAACTGTCCGGCTAAAGCTATATTTTATCGTTCAGTATCAGTTATATATGATGGTGCTGATATGGAATTTGAAAGACTGATTCCAAGAAAAGAGGTGCTTGAAAGATTCGACCTTGCAGAGCTTGAAGAATTGTGGCAGCGTATATCCTACAGATTTACAAGCGAATTACGTAATGAAAAGGAATTACAGCTTTATAAACAGGAAAGAACGTGTGACGCAAGAGTAGTCTACAGTAACAGGGAAAAGATTAATTACAGTGCCTCTGATTATCAGGAAATATTTGTTGATATTTTCAAAGGACTTGACGATAAAACGAAAGATGGAAATAATAAAAAACTTGTTCTTTTTGGTTCGGGCAATTTTACAAAAAGATTTCTTGATGAATTTGCAGGTTGTTACGATATTTTTTCGATTATAGATAACAATCAGTCGAAATGGGGAACAATGATGGATAATGTACCGGTTAATTCTCCTGATGTTTTAAGAGATATAGATTCTGATGAACTTCATTTGATTATTTGTATAAAAAAATATTATGGTGTTGTAAAGCAGTTAAAGGAAATGGGAATTTCAAAGTATCATATATATGACCCTTCAAATGAATATCCGAATAAAAGAAGAGAGATTGCACAAAAACGTGCGGCAGGCATGATTGCTGAGAATTCAGGAAATACTGGCACTGATGGAGAAAATGAGAAAAAACCGTATAATATAGGTTATATAGCTGGTGTTTTTGACCTTTTTCATATCGGACATCTTAATATGTTTAAAAGAGCAAAAGAACAGTGCAACTATCTGATTGTCGGGGTCGTGTCAGATGAGGGGGTAAGGCTTAATAAGCAGGCTGAGCCGTTTGTTCCGTTTGAAGAAAGAATTGAAATGGTGCGTTCATGCCGTTATGTTGATGAGGCTGTAAAGCTTCCGCTTAATTTTTGTGGAACACAGGACATGTATAAAGTGTATCATTTTGATGTTCAGTTTTCAGGAAGTGATTATGAGCATGATGCGTATTGGCTTGCTCAGAAGGAGTTTCTTGAAGAGCATGGTTCAACAATGGTATTTTTCCCATATACACAAAGTACAAGCTCTACGAAGCTGAAGAAAGCTATTAATGCAAAGATAAAATAGTATGGTTTATACGAGGAGTGATTTTTAAAGTAATGCGTTTTGTTTTATTTTATTCAGATGTAGAGTCGTTTAATTATTTTACAGATAGAATTGTTGAGGAATTAAATAAAAAGAATCATGAATGTTTTGTACTTGATTTGCGTGATATGTCACGATCAGGAGAACATTCATTTGAAAGATTTAATTCGTTCCTTGAAAAAAAAGCTGATGCGGCAATAGCATTTGATGGTTTGGGAATAAAGGACAGGATATTTGTTGAACTGTGGGATTCCATGAATACATTGGCAATTAATATTCTTATGGATCATCCATTAAGATTTCATCCAACAAT
>ERZ773106.1549-NODE-1549-length-16031-cov-6.646657_pt1 | contig 16031 bp, 10 predicted proteins | sample MGYA00580572_ERZ773106 | MGnify/ENA primary metagenome ERZ773106 (study PRJEB29015, sample SAMEA2737868) | human gut metagenome | biome: human gut; feature: human-associated habitat; material: faeces | place: China | collected 2012 ... | reverse complement strand
CCGCCGGTATGGAAGGTACGCATGGTCAGCTGGGTACCGGGCTCACCGATGGACTCTGCAGCAATGATACCGACAGACTCACCGACCTTGACGCATTCACCGTTGGACATATTGGAACCGTAGCAGTGGGCGCAGACGCCGACGTGTGCGCGGCAGGTCATGACGGAGCGGATCTCCAGCTCGGTAATACCGGCGTTGACGATCTTCTCGGCGTCGAACATATCCATCATCTTTTCCTTGCTGACGAGCAGCTCACCCGTGGCGGGATCGTGCACATCATGCAGGGAGTAGCGGCCGTTCAGACGCTCCTTGAAGCTCTCGACAACAGAGTTGCCCTCACTGATCTCGCGGACCCAGATGCCCTCGGTAGCGTGGCAGTCCTCCTCGCGGATGATGACTTCCTGAGAGACATCGACCAGACGGCGGGTCAGGTAGCCGGAGTCAGCGGTACGCAGAGCGGTATCAGCCAGACCCTTACGAGCGCCTCGGGAGGAGATGAAGTATTCCAGGATATTCAGGCCCTCACGGTAGTTGGCGCGGATAGGCATCTCCAGCGTCTTACCGGCAGTATTGGCCAGCAGGCCGCGCATACCGGCCAGCTGCTTAATCTGGTCCATAGAACCACGGGCACCGGAATCGGACATCATATAGATGGGGTTGCGCTGGTGGTTCTTCTTCAGGTTGTCGCTCAAAGCCTCGGAGACCTCCTCCGTGGCGGCCTGCCAGATCTCAACCGTCTTGCGGTAGCGCTCCTCATCGGAGATCAGGCCGCGGTTGAAGTTCTTCATGACCTTCTCGATCTTCTTATCGGCGGCAGCCAGAATTTCCGGCTTCTCGTCAGGCATAATAGCATCGGGAACAGCGACGGTGATGGCAGACAGGGTGGAGTACTTGTAGCCCTGAGCCTTGATGGCATCCAGCATCATGGCACAGGTCTTGGTGCCATGCTTGGTCAGGCAGCGGCTGATGATGTCGGGCAGGCCCTTCTTCGTCAGCTTGTCGCTCTTGCCGCCGGATGCGATCTTGAGGGTGCGGGGGTTCATCTCGTAGTCGAACTTGGTGGCGGGATTGGTGCGGTCCACGTAGCCCAGATCCTGCGGGATGGGGGTGTTGAAGATGATCTGGCCCATCGTGGTATCGACCAGGCCGGTCTCCGCGACGCCGTCAAAGACCATCGTGCGGCGCACCTTGATGGGTGCCTGCAGCGTGATGAGGCCCTCGGAATAGGCCATCATGGCTTCGTCCTCGTCGCGGAAGATCTTGCCGTGGCCCTTATCGTCGGGGTTGACGAGGGTCAGGTAGTAGCTGCCCAGGATCATATCCTGCGTGGGCACGGTGACGGGCTCACCGTCAGAGGGCTTCAGCAGGTTGCCGGAGGCCAGCATCAGCATTTTGGCCTCGCGCTGGGCCTCGGTGGACAGCGGCAGGTGGACAGCCATCTGGTCGCCGTCGAAGTCAGCGTTGAAGGGGGTGCAGACCAAGGGGTGCAGCTTGATGGCACGGCCCTCGACCAGGACAGGCTCAAAGGCCTGAATGCCCAGACGGTGCAGCGTAGGTGCACGGTTCAGCAGGACGGGGTGGCCCTTGATGACGGTCTCGAGGGAATCCCAGACCTCGGGGCGGGCGCGCTCGACCATCTTGCGGGCAGACTTGATGTTGTTAGCCTTCTCCTTCTCGACCAGGTCCTTCATGACGAAGGGCTTGAACAGCTCCAGAGCCATCTCCTTGGGCAGACCGCACTGGTCCATCTTCAGCTCAGGGCCGACGACGATAACGGAACGGCCGGAGTAGTCAACACGCTTGCCCAGCAGGTTCTGGCGGAAGCGGCCCTGCTTGCCCTTCAGCATATCGGACAGGGACTTCAGTGCGCGGTTGTTCGCGCCGGTGACCGGACGGCCGCGGCGGCCATTGTCGATCAGGGCGTCAACGGCCTCCTGCAGCATACGCTTCTCGTTGCGGACGATGATGTCGGGCGCACCGAGCTCCAGCAGACGCTTCAGGCGGTTGTTGCGGTTGATGACGCGGCGGTACAGATCGTTCAGGTCGGAGGTCGCAAAGCGGCCGCCGTCCAGCTGCAGCAGGGGGCGCAGATCCGGCGGAATGACGGGGATGACCGTCATGATCATCCACTCGGGGCGCTGGTTGCTCTCGAGGAAGCTCTCAACGCACTCAAGGCGCTTCAGCAGGCGGACGCGCTTCTGGCCGTTGGCATGCTCGAGCTCCTCACGCAGCTCCTTGCTCAGCTTGTCGAGGTCGATCTCGGCCAGCAGCTTTTGGATGGCTTCGGCACCCATACCGGCTTCAAACGTATCCTCGTACTTTTCGCGCATCTCCTTGTACTCGCGCTCGGTCAGCAGCTGCTTTTTCTCCAGCGGCGTGAAGCCGGGGTCGGTGACAATGTAGTTGGCGAAATACAGGACCTTGTCCAGCTGACGGGGGCTGATGTCCAGCATCAGGCCGATGCGGCTGGGAATGCCCTTGAAATACCAGATGTGCGAGACAGGCGCGGCCAGCTCGATGTGGCCCATGCGCTCACGGCGGACCTTGGCGCGGGTGACCTCGACGCCGCACTTGTCGCAGATCTTACCCTTGTAGCGGATGCGCTTATACTTGCCGCAGTGGCATTCCCAGTCCTTGGTAGGTCCAAAAATGCGCTCGCAGTACAGGCCGTCGCGCTCCGGCTTCAGGGTGCGGTAGTTAATAGTTTCAGGCTTCTTGACCTCACCGTAGCTCCAGTTGCGGATCTGCTCGGGAGAAGCAAGGCCGATCTTGATCGAATCGAAAACGTTGTTTTCCATGAAACGAACCCTTTCTTAAACTCTTGTTGTTTCGATGATGACGGGCGACTTTTCAAAATCCGCTGCCCTGCCCTGCCGCGGCGGCAGCACGCGCACCGCGCAGGGAAAGACAGTCTTGTTCCGGATTTATTCGTCGAAACTCACTTCGTCGGAAGCAGGCTCTGCAGCAGCAGAGTTGTTGTCATCCAGCACAGAAGGATCATCGAAGCCAGCATCGGCGTCCTTGATGTTGTAGTCGTTGAGCAGTTCGCTCTCCTGCACGACGTTCTCGGTACCGGCCACGTCACGCATGTCAAAGCCGGTCTCTTCGTCGTCAAAGTTCTGGCGCATGTCGATCTCATTGCCGTCCTTATCCTGGACCACGACGTCCAGACCCAGGGACTGCAGCTCCTTCAGCATAACGCGGAAGGACTCAGGGATGCCCGGCTGAGGAATGGGCTCGCCCTTGACGATGGCCTCGTAGGTCTTGACACGGCCCTCGACGTCATCGGACTTGACGGTCAGGATCTCCTGCAGGGTGTAGGCTGCACCGTAAGCTTCCAGAGCCCAGACTTCCATTTCGCCGAAGCGCTGGCCGCCGAACTGAGCCTTGCCGCCCAGAGGCTGCTGAGTGACCAGAGAGTAGGGGCCGGTGGAACGGGCGTGGATCTTATCGTCGACCAGATGATGCAGCTTGAGGTAGTACATATAACCAACGGTAACGCGGTTATCAAACTTTTCACCGGTACGGCCATCGTAAACGGTAGTCTTGCCGTCACGATCCAGCTCGATCTTGGAGAAGTCGATGATGTGGCCCTTCTCGCCCATGATCTTGGGGAGCTTGGTGGGATATGCGGGAGCATTCTCGCCGTGCCACATCTCGCGGGCGGTATCAAAAGTATCGCCGATGTCGTTCTCACGGGCAGAGTCAAAGACAGGGGTCATGACCTTGATGCCGCAGGCCTTGGCAGCGTAGCCGAGGTTGACTTCCAGCACCTGACCGATATTCATACGGGAAGGCACGCCCAGCGGGTTCAGCACGATGTCCAGCGGAGTGCCGTCGGGCAGATAGGGCATATCCTCCTGCGGCAGGATGCGGGAAACGACACCCTTGTTACCGTGACGGCCTGCCATCTTATCGCCGACGGAAATTTTCCGCTTCTGAGCGATATAGCAGCGAACCAATTTATTGACACCAGCCGACAATTCATCACAATTCTCTCTGGTGAAGATTTTTACATCAATGATGATACCAGCTTCGCCGTGCGGTACTTTCAAAGAGTTATCCCGCACTTCCCGTGCCTTTTCGCCGAAGATTGCACGCAGCAGGCGTTCTTCTGCGGTCAGTTCGGTTTCGCCCTTCGGGGTAACCTTACCAACCAGAATATCACCAGCGTGTACTTCTGCACCAATCCGAATGATACCATTTTCATCCAAATCCTTCAGTGCATCGTCACCGACGTTCGGAATATCTCTGGTAATTTCTTCTGGGCCTAACTTGGTATCTCTGCATTCGATTTCATATTCTTCAATGTGAACGGAAGTGAAGATATCTTCCCGTACCAACCGTTCATTCAGCAGAACCGCATCTTCGTAGTTGTAACCTTCCCAGGTCATGAAGCCGATGAGGGCATTCTTACCCAGAGAGATTTCACCGTCAGAAGTAGACGGACCATCTGCCAGAACCTGTCCCTTTGTAACATGTTCGCCAGCGTCTACAATCGGTCTTTGGTTGATGCAAGTACCCTGGTTGGAACGCTTGAACTTTTCGAGCTTAAAGGTCTGTTCCTTGTGGGTTTCATCCGACAGCAAAGTAATGGTGTCTGCGGAAACTGCCGTAATCACACCATCACACGGTGCAAGCACACAAACGCCAGAGTCTACAGCTGCCTTGTATTCCATACCGGTTCCGACAAACGGCCGTTCGGTCTTGAGCAGCGGCACTGCCTGTCTCTGCATGTTAGAGCCCATCAACGCACGGTTTGCGTCATCGTTTTCCAAGAACGGAATCATAGAAGTTGCGACAGAAACAACCATTTTCGGGGAAACATCCATGAAGTCAATGCGATCTTGCTCAACTTCCAGAATCTGTTCCCGATAACGAGCCGCAACCTTATGATTTGCAAAGTGTCCGTCTTCGGTCAGCGGTTCGTTTGCCTGTGCAACAATGTAATTATCTTCTACGTCCGCAGTCATATAGACAACTTCGTCTGTTACAACGCCAGTTGCCTTGTCTACTCGCCGATACGGAGCTTCAATAAAGCCATATTCGTTGATTCTTGCGAATGTTGCCAGATAAGAAATCAAACCGATGTTCGGACCTTCTGGCGTTTCAATCGGGCACATTCTTCCGTAATGGCTATAATGTACGTCACGAACTTCAAACCCTGCACGGTCTCTGGACAAACCGCCCGGACCCAATGCAGACAGACGACGCTTATGGGTCAATTCTGCCAGCGGGTTGTTCTGATCCATGAACTGTGACAGCGGAGAAGAACCAAAGAATTCTTTAATCGCAGCCGTGATCGGACGAATATTGACCAAACTCTGCGGTGTGATCACGTCCATATCCTGTGCCTGAATGTTCATCCGTTCCCGAATGACCCGTTCCATTCTGGTGAAACCAATCCGGAACTGGTTCTGCAACAGTTCGCCAACAGAACGGATTCGACGATTGCCCAAGTGGTCGATGTCGTCCACAGTACCAACGCCTTCGCAGAGGTTCAGGAAATAGCTGATGGTTGCATAGATATCGTCCAAAATAATATGCTTCGGAACGAGTTCATCCAACCGCTTCTTTACCTGTTCTTCTACTTCTTCCGGTGTGGAAGAGCTTTCGAGAATTTCTCTCAGAACAGAGAACGAAACCTTTTCATTGATTTCATATTTGCTAATGTCAAACTGTACATACGGCTGCAGGTCAACCATGCCGTTACCGATGACCTTAACTTCCCGCTGTACAAACCGGATAGCATTTTCTCCGGCTTCGGTGACATAATATTCTTTACATTCTACTGTCAGGAATGCAGCCTTTACGCCGGCTTCCTGAATCTGTTCTGCCTGTTCGTAAGTCAGGGTCGTTCCTGCATCGAACAGCAGTTCGCCTGTCATTTCGTTGATGACCGGACGGGACAGGGTATGTCCAGCCAGACGGCTTGCAATGCCCAGCTTCTTATTATACTTATACCGACCGAACCGGCACAAATCATACCGCTTTGCATCGAAGAACAGATTGTTCAAGTGGGTCAGGGAGCTTTCCACCGTCGGCGGTTCGCCCGGACGCAGCTTCTTATAAACATCCAGCAATGCATCTTCGGTATTCTTGGTGCTGTCCTTTTGCAGAATGGTCTGCCGCAGACGTTCATCATCCCCGAACATCTCATAGATTTCTTCGTCTGTTCCGATACCGATTGCACGGATAAAGGTTGTCAGTGCAATCTTCCGGTTCTTATCAATCCGGACATAGATGACATCGTTGGAATCCATTTCATATTCCAGCCATGCACCACGGTTCGGAATGACAGTGGTCTTAAACAAATCCTTACCGGTGCGGTCTTTTTCAGAAGCGTAATAAACGCCCGGAGAACGAACCAACTGCGAAACGATGACACGTTCTGCACCATTGATGACGAACGTGCCGCTTTCGGTCATGAGTGGGAAGTCGCCCATATAAATTTCGCTTTCCTTGACCTCGCCGGTTTCCTTATTCCAGAGGGTCGCCGTCACACGCAGTGCGGCAGCATAAGTTGCATCCTGCTCCTTGCATTCTGCAATGGTATACTTCGGCTTTTCATCAATCCGGTAATCAATAAAGTTCAGAACCAGATTGCCGTTGTAGTCTGTGATAGAAGAAACGTCCCGGAAGACTTCCTTTAAGCCTTCCTCCCGAAACCAGCGGTACGAATTTTTCTGTACTTCAATCAGGTTCGGCATTTCCAGCACTTCGTTGATTTTCCCGAAGTTCATTCTGACATTTTTTCCACACTGCTTTGGCGTCACATTCACCATAGGCGAAAAAACCTCCTTCGTTATAATCGAAAAAATTAGCACCTGTAAGCAGAAATGAAAAATCTTTCGTATTTTTCGATTTTCTCTTGACAGGCGGGAAAGGATATGGTATACTATTAATTTTTGCGTGTGTCACCCTTGTGGCACTACGATACATTTTATTATTTTATAATATTCCCAGATGTTTGTCAAGTAGTTTTTTTAAATTTTACAGATTCTTAAAAATATTTTGAGGATTTCCCGTATCCATCCCGAAAATCTCGTGCACATTTCGGTTTTTTGGTGGCTGAATGAGAGAATTTTTGCAGAATGCCCAAAAAGCACCCTCACAAGCAATTTCAAAAAATTTTAAGAAACCCCTTGACAAATCGATAAAAATAGTGTACTATGTTGATAGTGCACTAATTCACACAACTACAAAAAGTCGTGTATTCTTCTGAAAGGGGGTATTTTGGATGGAGTTTCAAAACAACTACCCCATCTACCTGCAAATTGCAGATGACATCAAACGGCGGATTGTCATCGGTGAGCTGCATCCCGGTGACAAGCTGCCCTCCAACACCGATTTGGCGGTTTCTTATACCGTCAACCCCAATACGGTACAGCGAATTTACCGACAACTGGAAGTGGAAGGCATCACTTTCACTCGCCGAGGCGTGGGGACGTTCCTGAGCGAAGACCCCGAACTTGCGGAACGGTTACGCAGTACCATCTTGGAACAGGAAGTGACTGCTTTCCTGAAAAAAATGCAGCAATATCATTTTTCAAAGGCTGCACTCTTTACAGCCATGGAACAGCAGTTGGAACAAGCGGAAAAAAAGGAAGAAACAGAAACAACAGACAAAAACTAAACCAAAAGGAGCAAAGGGATTATGTTAACATTTGAACATGTCAGAAAAAATTATGACAGCAAACGGGTGCTGGATGATTGCAGCATTTCGTTTGCACCAGGGAAAGTGTATGCCCTCGTGGGGCCAAACGGCACTGGCAAAAGCACCTTGATGAAAGCAGCTGCCGGACTGGTAAAACTCAACGGCGGCACACTCACCTACAAGGGGCAGCCAATCGGAACAGAGAGCAAAAAACACATTGCTTATATGTCCACCGAACCATTCTATTATGACTATATGCGGATTCGGGATGTCAAGGCATTTCACAAGGATTTCTTTGCCGACTTTGACGCAGACTTATTCGACCGCCTGCTCACATTTATGGAGCTAACACCGGATTTGAAGATACGGGCGTTGTCCTCCGGTATGGCTGCAAAACTGAAAATTGCAGTGACACTCTCCAGACGAGCAGAAGTCATCATGCTGGATGAACCGCTGAATGGCATCGACCTCATCGGACGGGATCAAATCATCCACACCATCATTCAGGCAACCGGAAGCGGTGCAACTTTCATCATCTCCAGCCACTTGTTCGATGAATTAGAGCCAATTGTGGACAATGTTGTCATGATGAAAGGCGGCAAGGTCATCTTGGAAGGCGAACTGGAAGCCATCCGTGCGGAACACGGCAAATCCATCTCAGACTTGTATCGGGAAATTTATGCGGATACAGCCGTTCCGCAGTTTTAAACAAAAAAATAGAACCATCATTCCACAACGCTTACAAAAATAAGGAGGATTTTCCATTATGGGAAACGTATTAAAATATGAAATCAAAAAGTCCAGATTCATGATGCTGATTGTCGGCATTATCATCGGCTGTCTGGAAATTGCGTACTTAATCGGTTTTTTCGGATTCAAATTTGCACAGAACGAAAAGTTGAACGACATCTTTACCAGCATCTGGGCACTTTCCACTGTCCTGCTCATCGTTGCCGCCTGCTGTTCCATGCTTGCCGGAGCACTATACAGTGTTCTGCTGTACAACAGTGACATCCGGAAAAAGTCCGGTTATATGTTGTTTTTAACCCCAACCCCCACTTGGCAATGGATTCTTGCAAAAATCCTGATGGGGCTTCTTGCAACCGCCGTTCTGGTTGTTGTCTTTGCCGTTCTGGGAATTGCTGACATTCTGTTGTTCATTCCGGAATTGGATGACACTTCCTTCATCGGGCAACTTCTGATTCCACTGCGGGATATGATTTTCGACAATGTTGGTTCTGTTTCCCTGTTCCTGTTGAACCTGATTTTACAGATTGTTGTCATGATTACCACCATTTATCTGGCGATTGCCATGTCTAAAACCTTATTGGGCAACAAGAAAATCGGCAGCTTTGTAGCATTTGTTTTCTGGATTGCATTGGAAATTTTACAGTCTGCCATCAGCAGTTTGTTTACACTGTTATCCAATGGGTTGTTCTCCATCAGCATTGACATGAGCGAAGACGGTTTGGTCTATGATTTAGACACGGCGATTCCGTACCTGCTGGCAGCAATGGCATTGAATCTGGTATTTGCTGGTGTTTGCTATGGTGTGACCACTTACCTAACTGATAAGAAAATGAGCGTTTAAAATATCTCGTTTTCTGCAAATTCATACAGAAATGGAAAAAATCCCCTTGCTTTTGAAGAGCAGGGGGATTTTTATATTTCTTTTGGTGTTCGTATTCTTTGGGATACCAATTGCATCCGGTTCGGCAAAATCGCTTTGCTCTTTGCCTTTGTGCTGTTCGCCGGTGGTTGCGTTGTCCGAATTGCCTATGAATCTTTTTTAGATTCCAGTTTACAGGAATTTTTTATGTTTCTAGAATGGCGAACAGCATTTGTTTACTTTTCTTAGATTTCAATTTCATCTCATCAATACCCCTGTTAAGGAGGACAGCTTGTCCCCCTTAACAATCCCTCTCCGCCGAGCTGAGCCAGCTCGACCGCAGTTCGCCTACGGCGGCAGAGTTAATTGCTTTCTTCTGCAGCTTTTCGCAGCAGTGCAATTTCCGCTGCATATCCAGCATCATCGTTCGGTGTTTCCAGAATAAACGGCAACTGTTTCAAAACTGGATGCCGAACAACGGCTTTCAAAGCTTCCAGTCCAATATAGCCTTGTCCAATCTTCTGATGGCGGTCTTTATGTGCTCCCAATGGGTTCATACTGTCGTTTAAGTGTACTGCATACAGACGATGCAAGCCGATTGTCTTGTCGAACTCTTCCAATACGGCTTCCAGATTTCCGGCAATATCATAACCGCCATCCCAGATATGACAGGTATCCAGACACACGCCCATTTTCTCTTGCAAGTGTACGCTATCTAAAATTGCCCGCAATTCTGAAAAGTTTCTGCCGACTTCACTGCCCTTTCCTGCCATTGTTTCCAGCAGAACGGTCGTGGTCTGCTCCGGAAATAGCACCTCGTTCAGCGTTTCGGCAATCTGTGCAATTCCCACTTCTGCACCCTGTTTCACATGGCTGCCGGGATGAAAATTATAATACTGATTTGGCGTGTATTCCATCCGCTGCAAGTCATCTGCCAGCATATCTTTCCCAAACTGCCGAATGCTGGGGTCAGCGGAACACAAATTCATGGTATACGGTGCGTGTGCAACGAGATGTTGCAGGTCATGTTCTGCTGCATACGCTAAAAATGCAGCAACATCTTCTTTCTGAATCGGCTTTGCTTTTCCGCCCCGTGGATTTCGTGTAAAGAAAGCAAATGTCGTTGCTCCCAATGCAACTGCGTGTTTTCCCATCTCCAGATAGCCCTTTGAAGAGGGCAAGTGGCATCCAATTCGCAGCATATTTATTCCCCCTGTTCAGTTGTTTGTTCTGTGGTTTCCGGTGTTTCAGATACGGGCTTGTCTGCTGGCGGTTCAGTGTTGTCCAAGTCCGTCATAATCTCTTCCAGCACCTTTTTTGCATACTCATAATATTCCTGCATCACGGCTTCACTCTTGTAACCCTCTGTTGGTTTCCGCAGACTCAAGCATAAATCTCTGTCCAGCCGCCCTTCCGAATAGCCGATTTTCTGTGCAAAATCTGTATACCGCAGATAATACCCATATTCTCGCACATGAGAATCCTCCGGATACAGCTGCTCTAAATTCACCAGTGTATCTTCTGCGGAAATATAGTCATTCGCCTTTGCATCCGTCAGGAGCATGACACCTTCCGGCATCTGCATCTGTGTCGAAAGTTTGGTGGCGTTGGCAGTATAATAATCCATATCGTCAATATCATCCGACACAGGAATGCAATAAATGCTAACAGTGACTTTTCCATCTCCGTTTTCATCGTCTACAAACTGCTCCAGATAAGTTTGCAGTTCTGCGGATTTCTTTTGCAATTCCTCGTTATCGGTCAAGACCATTAAAACGAAATCCGGCTTGACTTTGGTCAGCTGGTCATATGCCAGATAGCCGAAAATCAATACCAATACAATGGTAATTCCCAGCCACCATTTATTATGGTAAAAAAAGTTGGAAATTCGCTTGCCGAGCGGCATTTTTTTCTTTTCGGGATGTTCTTCTGCAATCCGGTCGCTTTCGGTAATCACACCCTGTTTCAGGCGAATCAGTTCAATGCGGTCTTGCTGAATTTTTTTCTCATAGGCTTCTTTTTCTCGTTTTTCCTGCTCTGCAAGCTGTGCCTGCATCGCAGCTTCACGGGCTTCTTCCTGCTGCTGTTCTTTCGCATCAATCTCCCGCATGGTTTCGAGAAAACTTTTGCCTTTTTCTTTTTTCTTCTTTCCAGTAGGAGCAGTGGTTTCCTGCTCTGGCGTTGTTTGTTTCGGGATTTCTTCTGCCATAAAAGACTCCTTTTTTCTTGTAATGATTCATTCTCATCTCATATAAGCACAAAGGGGTGTCCCGTTTTCCGATGACACCCCTTCTGTTTTTCTGCATCTTTCTTTTTTTGCAGCTTATGCTTCGGTCGTTTCCGCTGCTTCGTCTGCATCTTCTTCCGATTCCTGTCCATTCTTCGGCAGTGGCCGCATGGTTGGGAACAGCAGAACGTCCCGAATGGAAGCACTGTCGGTCAACAGCATTACCAGACGGTCTAAACCTAAGCCCAGACCACCCGTTGGCGGCAGACCATATTCCAATGCATTTACGAAATCTTCGTCTACTTCCCCAGTCGTATCGCCCAGTTCCCGTCTTGCAGCAACCTGTGCTTCAAACCGCTGCTTCTGGTCAATCGGGTCATTCAATTCAGAGAATGCATTGCCCATTTCTCTTGCATAGATGAAGTATTCAAACCGTTCTGTAAATGCCGGTTCGCTTGGCTTCCGCTTTGCCAGCGGTGAATTTTCAACCGGATAATCATAAATAATAGTCGGCTGAATCAGGTTTTCTTCTACGAATGCATCAAAGAATGCAATCAAAACATGACCTTTGGTAGCGTGTTCACCTTCTTCGACTTCCACGCCCTTTTCCTTGGCACAAGCTCTTGCAGCTTCGTCGCTGTCCCATTCGTAGTAATCGACACCAGCATACTTCTTGACTGCTTCAACCATCGTCAACCGTTCCCACGGTTCGCCCAGTGCGATTTCAACGCCCTGATACAGAATATGGTCACTGCCGCAAATGGTCTTTGCCAGTGTCCGGTACATATCTTCGATCAGATCCATCATACCCTTATAATCGGTATATGCCTGATACATTTCAATGGATGTAAATTCCGGATTGTGGGATGGATCCATGCCCTCGTTCCGGAAGATTCTGCCGACTTCATAAACCCGTTCAAATCCGCCAACAATCAGCTTCTTCAAGTTCAGTTCGGTTTCAATCCGCAGGAACATATCCATATCCAGTGTATTGTGATGGGTCACAAACGGTCTTGCTGCAGCGGCAATTTGCAACGGCAGCAGAACTGGTGTTTCTACTTCTACATAGCCGATACCATCCAAATAATTCCGGATTTCCCGCAGAATCTTGCTTCTGGTCACAAAGGTGTTCTTCACCTCTGGATTGACAATCAAATCCAGATACCGCTTCCGGTAACGGGTATCCTGGTCTTTCAGACCGTGCCACTTTTCCGGCAACTGCAACAGTGCCTTGGAAAGCAGGGTAATTTCCTGTGCATGAATGGAAATTTCGCCCTTCTTCGTCCGGAATACAAAGCCCTTGACGCCGACAATATCGCCGATGTCCCACTTCTTAAATTCCTTGAATGCTTCCTTACCGCCGATGTCGTTCATCCGAACATAGACCTGAATTCGGTCAGAGCCGTCCCGTACATCAATGAAGTTTGCACGTCCCATATCTCTCCAGCTCATGATTCTGCCGGCAATGGAAACGATTTGTTCCTTGAGCGGTTCTAAGCTTGCCTGAAAAGCTTCTTCGTCCCCGTTTGCAGCTTCCTTCAGGTGAGCTTCAGTTGCTTCATAGTCTGCCTTGAGGTCTGCTGCGTGTGCAGTGACATCATACTTTGTAATGGTGAATGGGTCGTTGCCAGCTGCCTGTAATTCTGCCAGCTTGTCCATCCGAATCTTCTTTAAAATGTTAATATCCTGTTCGGTTTCCGCTGCTGCGTTCTGCTGCGGATTCTGCTGTTGTGCCATGTAAGATCCTCCACTTTTAAATTACCGACAACTTACTTGCCGATTTCCAGCACCTCAAAGAGCAATGTGCCAACTGGTGCAAATACCTGAAATGTTTCGCCGACCTTCTTTTTGAGGGCAGCTTTTCCGATCGGAGAGTCGTCCGAAATCTTATGTTCTGCAAAATTTGCTTCGTTGCTGCTGACAATCTGCCAGGTTTCTACTTTTCCGCTCTGGAAGTTTTTCAGCTTGATGGTAGAACCCAGACCAACTTCATCCAAGGAAATGCTGTCATCGTCTACGACTTCGCAGTTATCCAAGGTATACTGGATTTCCTTGATCTGTGCTTCGAGAATTGCCTGTTCGTTCTTCGCTTCATCATATTCTGCGTTTTCAGAAAGGTCGCCCTGTGCACGAGCTTCTTTCAGTTTCTGTGCCATTTCCGCACGTTTTACGCCAACCAGATAATCCAGTTCTTCTTTCAGTTTGTCATAACCGCTTTTTGAAATCTGTTTCATTGCCATACTGCATGACTCCTTTTATTCCTGATAATGGTTCTCATTCCCATTCGCCGATTCCTACGGGAATCTGCGAAAAATACAACCTTTATTATACTGTATTTCCGTCGAATTGTCAAGGGCTGGTGTGGACGTTTGAAAAAGCACAATTACAGAATCGTCAACAAAAACATTGTGATCATTTTGTTTGATTCTTGGGAAAATTGTCTGCATCCGGTTCGGCAAGGCTGGGGCACATCCCCAGCTTGCCTTTGGAACCGCAATTGCCCCTGAAACCTTGTTTTATCATTACAACCCTATAATCTTGAAAGCAATTGCGGTTCTTCTGATTTCTTCTTAGATTTTTGTTACAATTCATCATGCACTTCTATGCAGGGGGCAGCTTGCCCCCTGCACCCCTCGCCAAGCTGAGCCAGCTTGACCGCAGTTCGCCTGCGGCGATATTCAAATGGTTTCATTGCTTGACAAGACATCCGATTTGTGCTATATTTTTCATGATTTCCAATCCAATTCTGATGAAAGGAGCGTTCTTCATGCATTTCTTTTCCCACAAAAAGCCCATCCTACCGCTGCCGGACGGCTGCACACCGGAACAAATCCAAATCGAATCCAGCATTTGCACCGGCGAAACCACCATTGGTTTTTACGATGCTGCCGAAAAGAAATTACGATATGCGGAACTGGTAAAAACACCAGCAGACATTGCCGCTTTCTATGCACGATATGGGCTCACACCGCCTGACCACTCGTAAGAAAAAGACTGCCGCTTTTCATTCTCTGCGACAGTCTTTTTCTATTTCGATGTTTCTGTATGTTCAGAATTTACTTCTGTAATGTTCCGCTGGACAGGGCTTTCAGATAAGCATTGATAAAGCCATCCAAATCGCCATCCATAACCGCTTGAATGTTTCCGTTTTCAAAGCTGGTGCGGTGGTCTTTTGCCAGTGTATATGGCATGAATACATAAGACCGAATCTGTGCACCCCATGCAATTTCTTTCTGCACGCCCTTAATGTCGGCGATTTTATCGAGGTGTTCCCGCTCCTTGATTTCCACCAACTTGGACTTCAACATCTTCATTGCATATTCCTTGTTCTGGAACTGGCTTCTCTGTGTCTGGCAGGAAACAACAATCCCCGTTGGCAAGTGGGTCAACCGAACCGCAGAACTGGTCTTGTTGATGTGCTGACCGCCTGCACCACTGGAACGGAATACGTCCATCTTAATATCTTCCGGACGAATGTCTACTTCCATGTTGTCATCAATTTCCGGCATGACTTCCACTGCGGAGAACGAAGTGTGCCGTCTGCCGGAGGCATCGAACGGAGATACCCGAACCAAACGATGCACGCCCGATTCTGACTTCAGGAATCCATAGGCATTTTCGCCCTCAATCAAAATGGAAGCACTCTTCAAGCCGGCTTCATCGCCATCCAGATAATCCAGTGTCGTTACCTTGAAATGATGCCGTTCTGCCCAGCGGTTATACATCCGGTAGAGCATTTCTGCCCAGTCCTGTGCTTCTGTTCCGCCTGCTCCGGCGTGGAACGTCAAAATCGCATTGGAGTGGTCATATTCTCCGGTGAGCAGAGATGCCAATTTCATTTCTTCCAGCTTCTTAATAAAAGCGTCGCATTCTGCATTCATATCCGGTGTGCTTTCTGTTTCGCCCTCTTCGATGGAAAGTTCAATCAGCGTAATAATATCTTCCAGTTCCGATTGCATTTTCTTATAGGAATTGATGCGGTTTTCCAGTGTCTTGGATTCCTGCAACACTTTCTGAGAATGTTCCAGATCATCCCAGAATCCTTCTTTTGCAATTTCTTCCTGTAATACATTGTAGCGTTCTGTTGCAGCCGCAACGCCCAATACTTCGTACAACTCATCCATATCTTTCTGATAGTCGGACATGGTTACACGCAATTCATCTAATAAAACCATAGTGTCAACCTCTCTTTTCAAATCACTCAAATAAACCGTTTGTGCTTACACATACAATTTTTATTATACTATAAATCCGTTTCAATTGCAATGGTTTTCGGAAAATATTCAGAAATTTCGCTGTTTTTCACAGATTTCACCCCCTGTTTTCCCCTGCAAAAAAATTTTTCTGCACAATGGGATTTTTTATAGGGTTCAATTGTTATTAGGGTGAAGTACTTCTGAATCCCACAAAAGGAGATGAACAACATGGACAAATCCACATTTCAACAGAAACTCCAACAATACAAAGACATGGTTTACCGCATTGCCTATACCTATCTCCGCAACACCGCTGATGCAGAAGATGTATCACAAGAAACA
>ERZ773106.1531-NODE-1531-length-16188-cov-8.437984_pt1 | contig 16188 bp, 18 predicted proteins | sample MGYA00580572_ERZ773106 | MGnify/ENA primary metagenome ERZ773106 (study PRJEB29015, sample SAMEA2737868) | human gut metagenome | biome: human gut; feature: human-associated habitat; material: faeces | place: China | collected 2012 ... | reverse complement strand
CTGGCCCTCTGATTAAAAGTCAGATGCTCTACCGGCTGAGCTACGAGCGCATATTCTGCAGCAATACAATACTGCCGAATAATATTACCATAAATGCCGATAAAATGCAAGTGCCCGGCCGAAAATTCTTGCGTTGCACTTATGAAGTCCCCCGCGGGGACTTTAAGCGACCGAACGGTCTCGCCGCAGGCGAGATGGAGAGGTTTTATCCCGACAAGATCCTCTTTACAAAACCGGACAGAATCGTTACAATCAAAGTAAATCCGATTTGGGCTCTTTTCCGGGCAGGCAGTGCCTGACCCCGCCGCGATCCTTTCCCCCTGCAGGAGGTACTTTCTATGAAAAAGATCACTCGCCGTTCCGTTCTTCGTCTGTCCGGGCTGGCGGCCGCTTCGCTGGCGCTGACCAGCTGCCGGGCCGCCGGTTCTGCCGCCGTTGGCAGCCGCTTTTCCGACTGGCTGCGGCAGAAGCTCGCCAACAGCTCTTCCTCTGCATCCTCGGAGGCGGCAGCCTCCGGCGAGGCAGCGGCTTCCAGTGAGGCCGCCGCATCTTCCGCAGCAGCGGAGGAACCGGCCGCGTCCAGCTGGCTGCCTGCCTACGACGCTGACCCGCTGACCGGCGAGGCCAACCGCAGCAGCGGCCGCATCGTGGGCGTGATGGTCAACAACATCAGCTATTCCGAGCGGCAGAACGCCCGCCCTCAGCGGGGCCTTTCTTCCGCTGACCTGCTCATCGAGAGCAAGGTGGAGGGCGGCATCACTCGCTTCTGTGCCGTGTACCGCGACGCCGACAGCATCCCCGAGGTGGGGCCCATGCGCTCCGGCCGGGACCAGTTCCTGCAGCTGCTGATGCCCTGGCAGGCGCTGTACTACCACGACGGCGAAAGCGCCCCCTGCACCAAGTTCATCAGCGTCTACAACTACTCCGGTCTGAACATCGGCGGCAAGAGCTACTTCAACACGCCCACCCATCCCCATGTGGCCCACCGGGACAGCCGCGGCCGCAACGTTGCCTACGAACACACCGAGTTCACCTCCGGCAAGGAGATCCGGCAGGCCGCCGCCAATGCCGGCATCGGCCTGAGCCACGATTACGACACCACCTTCTTCCGTTTTGCGGACTACCGCACCGGGGCCGAGAATACCATGCGCGGCACCGCTTCCGGCCGGACGATACGCATCGTGCACTCCGACAACTACAAGACCAGCTTCAGCTACAGTGCACTGAGCCGCACCTACAAAATGCAGATGTACAGCCACGCCGCCGGTGGATTCGAGAACACCGTGGACGAACTGAACGGCAAGCAGCTGAGCTTCGACAACCTGCTCATCTGCTTTGCCCCCATCGCCGCCTACCCTGGCGACTCCGGCGACGTGCAGCAGGTGAGTTATATTTCCGGCGGCGAAGCCTACTTCTTCAGCCGGGGCGGGGTACAGGTGGGCCGCTGGGAGAAGGCCTCCCCGGAGCATCCGCTGAAGGTCTACGATGACGCCGGGGCCGAGCTGCTCTTCAACCGCGGCAAGACCTACCTTGCCATTGTGGACGACGATGAGTGGTCCAATTTCAGCTATCAGTAAACGAGGGGAACGCCATGAAACGCATCTGGATCCAGCGCATCGGTGCGGCCGTGCTGTGCGCTGTGCTGCTGGCCGGCTGCATGCCGGGCGGCCCGGCAGCCGACAGCACGGCTTCTGTTGACCCCCTGACCGGGCAGGAGCAGCAATATTCGGGCCAGCGTCCGGCGGCAGTGGTCATCGACAACACCCCCGGCAGCACCACCCAGTGGGGCATCGGCAGCGCCTCTGTGGTGCTGGAGGCCGCAGCCCGTGCGGACACCGCCCCCAGCCTGTGCCTGGTCTATCCCTCCGTGTCGGCCATGCCGACGGTGGGGCCGGTCACGCTGGGGCAGGACCTGTTCTGGCGGCTGCTCAGCGGCCAGCAGGTGCTGCCCATCCAGCGCGGCTGCGACCTGTATACCCGCAATTTTCTGGACTACTGGAACCTGCGCGCGGTGGACGCGCTGGAAACAGGCCGCAACGCCTTCACCACCGGCAATACCGACTGGGCTAGCCCGCTGTGGTGCACCAACGGTCAATCTGTGGCCAAGGTGCTGGGCAGCCTGAGCCTCTCGTCCGCGCTGTCCGAGGACCCTGCGGAATCCGCAGACAGCACGCAGGAAGGGGACACCTCCGCCGTACCCACTGTCCCGGCCCTGCTGCCTCAGCAGACCGACGGCCACCTGCCGGATGCGGACGTTGCCGACGCAGCTCAGGCGGCAGTACAGTTCCCGTCCGGCAGCACCACCCGCTTTGCCTACGATACCGACACCGGCACCTACGGGATGCTGCACCATGACGGCTCCCCGCAGCTGGACGCCAACACCGGCATCCAGGCTGCCTTTGACAACCTTCTGGTGCTGTACAGTGCCTCCACCCCGCGGGACGATGGCCGCACCCTGGACTACGACCTGACCATGGGCGGCGGCCTGTGGCTCAACGGCGGCCACCTGTGGCACATCACCTGGACCCAGGGCACCGGCTCGACCTTTGCCTTTTATGACGCCGACGGCCGCCCGCTGCGCATCCTGAGCGGCCGCAGCTACATTGCATGGCTTTCCAGCCTGACCGGTGAGGAAGTCACCGTGCAGGATTCCGCCGGGAACGACCTGCTGCAGCCCTGACACACAAAAAGCTCCTCGTGCAGATGCACGGGGAGCTTTTGCGTTTATTCGGTTTTACAGGTCCACCACGCTGCCCACCTCGGCAGGGGTGGCGGGCACCATGCCCAGTTCCGCTTCGTCCGCGCCGCGCTGCACCGTGAAGGTGACGCTGCGCCCGGCGGCAAAGTCCGGGGCATAGATGAGCTCCAGCGTCTGCCAGTCCTCCGGCACGGCGCAGAAGCAGTGCAGCAGCGCACCGCGCCCGGCGGCCAGATTCAGGGTAAAAATCGAAGCATCCGCCGCGTTCTCACCGTACAGCGGGGCGGCAAAGCTGCCGCAGCGCACCGCACGGCCATTGCAGGCGGCCGTGACCCCGGTGCCCATGCTGTACAGGTCCTCCCGGGTGGACACCCGACGGCTCTGCAGGTAGCTTTCGCCCACCGGCAGCGCATGGCCGGACAGGTTCTCCACCGAGAGATACACCAGCACACCGCCCAGACCCGGAGCCGGGGCATAACCCAGCAGCTCCACTGCCGCCTTGCCGTCCAGCAGGGCAGGGTCGCCCGCAGCACGCAGCTCGGCCGCTGCTGCGGATACACCGGTGAGCAGGGCAGCCGCAAGGCTGACCGCACCGGAGCCGGCACATTTCAGGAATGACCGGCGGGAGATGGCTTGTGACATGGGAACTTCCTCCTTGGCGAAACGAAAAAGTGGTTCCTTTATACAATAAAGGATTGTGACCGTTCTGTCAAGCGGTTGCCCCGGATTGTAACCGATTCTTTGCGTTTATTCGTAGGCCTCGTTCTCTTCGGTCTCGGCCTGGCCGCGCAGGGTGTCGGCATAGCCGAATGGCACGATGTCGATGGCCTCCACCAGCTTGTCCCGCATCCACAGCTGCACGTCAGTCTGCACGGTGTAGCCGCAGCCGGGGTCTGCCATCCACTGCTCGGGGCGGCGGCTGGGCAGAGCACGCTGGCTGAGCATGCTCATGATCACGCCGCCGTGGGTCACACAGGCGGCCTCGGTCACGTCCATGCGGATCATATACTCAAACAGCTTGAGCAGGCTTTCGGCGCAGCGGGCGTGGAACTGCTCGGTGGGCTCAGCCCCCTCCGGCACAAAGCCGGAACCCGGGGTGATCCACTTTTTAAAGTCCTCGTCGTGCACCAGTTCCTTCACGGGCTTGTTCTCGAATTTGCCAAAGCCCGCCTCCCGCAGATCGTGCACCGTAAAGGTGTGGGCCGCGTTGGGGAACAGGATGTTGGCCGTTTCCACCGCACGCAGCATGGGCGAGGAAAACACGGTGTCCACCTGAGGGTACTCAAAGCGTTCCTTCAGTTCGGCCAGCCGGGCACGGCCCTCGTCGCACAGCGGGATGTCGGTGCCGCTGCCGATGTACAGGCCCTGCAGGTTGCCGGCGGTCACGCCGTGACGGATGAGATGGAGCTTAAAGGTTTTCATGCAAAATACCTCGTATCGTTTGCAAAGATCCAAACCCCCGGAGCCGGTGCGCGTTGCACGGAAGATCAGTCGGCGTAGCGGTTGACCTCAACGGTGACGGGGAAAACGTTCATGTCGATGCGGCAGTTGCTGCGCACGGTCACGCTGGTGAGTGCATTGCAGTCCTTGAAGGCGCCGGTCTTGATGTAACCCACGCTCTCCGGGATGGTGATGTCGGACAGGGCGGTGCAGCCGTTGAAGGCGGCAGTTTCAATGTACTCCACGCCATCGGCCAGGGTCACGGTGGTCAGGTTGGTGCAGCCCTTGAAGGAGCTGCCGCCCACGGTGGTCACACCGGCTTCCACGACCACAGCGGTGATCTGGTCAGCCTGATCCGCCCAGGGAGCAGGGGCGTTGCTGCTGTAGTCGGTCATACGGCCGGTGCCGCTGATGGTCAGGGTGCCGTCGGCCAGGGTCCAGGTCACGTTCTCGCCGCAGGAGTTGTCGCCGGCGGCAGCAGCGGATGCAGCGGTGGAAGCGGTGCTGGAAGCAGCAGAAGATGCGCTGCTGCCGCAGCCGGTCAGGGCGATGCAGCTCACAGCCAGAACAGCGGCAGCGGCCAGGCTGCACAGACGGGTGATGGTGTTGCGTTTCATTTGGGTAATCCTCTTTCCTATTCCTATTTTTATAGCTTCCCTGCCCACCACAAAGCTGTGCGCCGGGCAAGGACAGGTGCCAAAACAGCATTATAGCACAAAACCAGGAAAGATGGAAGTTCCAATTTGGAATTTTTGCATTTTGCGCCGGGTGCCGTTTCTTTTGGCCGGAACGGGAGCCATTTTCTGGCAGAAAAACGCGTCCTCTGCCAAAAATATTCCCGCCCGGCATCTTTGTGCCCCGGGCGTCCGCCACAAAATGTATGCTGTTATACCTGTAGTTTAACATAGATGTAGTGTACCCGGCAAGGCCTTTGACAGAAATGACGAAATTTGATGAAAAATATCGTCACTTTTCTTGCTTTACATTTCGTTTTCCGTTGTGTATAATCAACCTGCTGTAAACCAAAAATCAAGGATGTTCCCCAACCCGGGGTCATTGAGGAGTCAGAGATCATGGAATTCAATCGTATCATCAAACTGCTGCGCAAGGAGCGCGGCATCACCCAGAAGCAGGCAGCGGAAGATCTGGGTGTCTCGCAGGCCCTGCTGTCCCACTACGAAAAAGGCATCCGCGAGTGCGGGCTGGACTTTGTGGTGCGCGTGGCCGACTATTATAATGTTTCCTGCGACTATCTGCTGGGCCGCAGCGCCGAGCGCAACGGTATGATGCTCTCGGCCGAGGACCTGCCCAACCCCGACAAGATGAAGGACAACATCTACCACGGCAGCGTGCTGCCCACCATGAACAAAAAGCTGATCTCCAACAGCCTGAACGTGCTGTATGCCAAGATTGGCCAGTGCCACAGCAAGGCCCTGACCACCGAGGTGAGTGCCTACCTGATGATGGCCGTGGCCAAGATGTTCCGCCTGCTGTACTCGGCCGAGCCCCACAACGCGTCCAGCATGTTCAGCATCGGTGCCCACCGCTGGCGCGGCTATTCCGACGCCGTGATGCGCATGTCCGAGGCCAATGTGGAAGCCCTGCTGGCCGGGGAGGACGTGAAGGGTGCCGAGGGCGTAAAGGACCCCGCCTGCCTTGCCATGACCACCGAGAGCCTGACCCGCGAGTTCCCGCTGTACACCCCCAGCCTGCTGAATCTGGTCAAGACCAGCGAGACCCACGTCAAGGGCCTGACCCCCGAGGACTGAAATCCCGTCGTACTGGGGTGATATTCCTGTGAATTGTTCCCCAAAACTCTTGCATCTGTGCACCAAAAACGGTATAAACAGAGTAGAAGATTCTGGAAAGGACAACATTTCCACCGATCAAGAGGAGGACAATACCTATGTCGAACAAGATTTCCCGCCGTGCATTCCTGAAGTGTGCAGGTGTTTCCGCTGCAGCGGTCGGCTCTGCCAGCCTGCTGAGCGGCTGCAAGACCAATGGCAGCAACACCACCGTCAACGACGTGAAGGTGGGCGACACCGTCAAGAACTGGAACGGTCTGGGCGTGCAGCTGTCCAGCGTGTTCCACCTGACCCAGGACCCCGCACAGCCCGGCTATGAGTATCTGGGCGTGCGCGTGACTGTGCTGAACCGCAGCAAGACCGAGACCTATACCATCGGTGCACAGGGCGTGGATGTCATCAACGCCGCTTACCCCGTGCCCCCTCTCAGCAACGTGGACGCCAACTTCCAGGCCATGGCCGCTGCTACCACCGACTTTGTTGCCACCTGCGACGGTCAGGGTGCTGCCATCAGTGCCACGGTGTCCCTGTACAACTCCAACTCCCAGAGCTTTTCCGACAGCGAGAGCCTGCCCCCGCAGGGCTCCGGCTACATCGTGCTGATGCTGATGGTGCCCAAGAATTGGAAGGAGCTGCAGGTGACCTACATGCCCACCTTTGCCCCGGACAAGACTTTGACCTTTACCATGAAGGCCGCCGATGTGATCCGCGGATAATTGCATTCGATTTCGTCCATTTTGTACGATATGCCCACAGAATGTTCACAATTATTTTATAAAAAGCATTGACTTTTGCGGTCATTTCGCCTATTGTATAAGTAACTTCCATTGGCATAAACTGTATAATTTTACATTCCAGGAGGAGGAACAAAATCATGTCTACCGTTTTCTCCCGCCGCTCGTTTCTGAAATACACCGCCGTGGCCGCCGTGGCTGTGGCCGGTACCAGCCTGCTGGGCGGCTGCTCCGGTTCTGGCGCAGAAACTGCGATCCAGACCACCTATCCCAGTGATAATGTCGTGCTGAAGGTAAAGTCTACTCTGGAGACTTTGGAGTATGATCCCACCGACGGCCATGCGACCTTTGTGATCCATATCGTCAACGGCCGCAAGAACCCCATCGTCGTGAGCCCCAATCGTTTTGCAGTCAAGGCCTACGATAAGAACAACAACTGCATCGCAAACATCTTTGTTGGTTCTACCCAGGGCAGCCTCAACGCCGCCCTGGCCCCTGGCGATACCAACCCCATCAGCCGCGGTAAGGAGTGCATCTGCACCGTTATTGCATCCGGCCTGCCTGTGATGAAGGCCGAGGATACCGAATGCCCCATCGCCTCCCTGCGTATCATCTACACCCCGGATACCGAGTACAACGAGTACACCGCAAACTGGATCATCTCCCCGGATACTGCGGTCCCTGCTTTGGGCTGACCCTTACACCATATTTTGTTGATAAACGGAGGAACGTATCATGTCTTACACTTTTTCCCGGCGTGATTTTCTGAAGTATTCTGCCATGACCGCTGTGGCTGTGGCCGGTGCCGGCCTGCTGACGGGCTGTGAGATCCAGGACCCCAACAACCCTGTTATCAAAAAGCTGGGTTACGGCACGACCCTGGGCACCACCGGCGGCCTGCTGAAGAGCGTGGATAAGGATAGCACTACCGGTAACGGGGTCTTTACCTTCACGGTGAAGAACAACTCCGATGCTCCCCTTCCTATGGACCCCAACGAGAGCTTCGTAGTAAAGGTCCTAGACAAAGACGGCAACAGCAAGTGGAGCAACTATTTCAACCTGTCCATCGAGGCTGTTCCGGGGGCGGACGGCAAGGTTCCTGATATTCTCCCCCAGCTCCCGGTCCGGACTGTAGGTGAGTACAAGGTCCATGTCCCCGACTATGCCGGGCATGCTCCCAACCCTGAGGACACCCTGGAGTTCATCTATATCCCCAACCCGGCCAAGTCTCCTGAACTCCGCATAACCTGGAAGATCCCTGGTGCCGACCTTGTCAAGTCTAACGAGAGTACCGGCAAGTAATTCTCCCTTTTATTGCACTTCAGCCCGCACCCTTGGTGCGGGCTTTTTTGACCCTTTTGTTGGGCAGTTCGCCGCAAAGTGCCTATCGTTTTTTAGTGATTTTGTGTCTTGTGCACAGTTCCATTTTCCGGTACAATAAAAGAACAAGCAACGGACAAAGCGCAGCGGCAGAGCCACTTGCCGCCGCGCTGTTATATTTTGCGGCGGGTACGCCCGCCCGGCTGAAAAGGAGTGCTGTCTGTTATGATCAACATGGTCAAGCTGCCCACCAAGAAAAGTGACCTGTTCCTGCGCGTTGCCAAGGGACATTTTGCCACCAGCCACAGCCACATCAACTATTACATCGACGTCACCACCCAGAAGTCCCGCCTGTCGGAGGCCAAGGCCGTGGCCAGAGAACTGGTAAGTGCCTACCAGCACAGCACCATCGTAGACACCGTGCTCTGTCTGGACGGCACCCAGGTCATCGGCACCTGCCTGGCCAACGAGCTGACCAAGGACGGCTTTGCCAACATGAACGCCCACCAGACCATCTATGTCATCACCCCGGAGTACACCACCGGCAGCCAGATCATCCTGCGCGACAATCTGGCCCCCATGGTCAAGGGCAAGCATGTGCTCATCCTGGCCGCCTCCATCACCACCGGCTACACCGTGCAGGCCGCTGTGGAGGCCGTGAACTACTACGGCGGCATGGTGGCCGGGCTTTCGGCCATTTTCGCCACCACCCACGAGTGCATGGGCTACCCGGTCACCTCCATCTTTGACCCTGCCAGCCTGCCGGATTACGCCAGCTTCGACAGCCGTGACTGCCCCATGTGCAAGGCTGGCCAGCACATCGACGCCCTGGTCAACAGCTTCGGCTATTCGGCCCTGTAAGGAAACCCCCAATACAAAAGCGTCTGCAGAAGCCTCTGCAGACGCTTTTTGTTTGCCCGGGGCACCGGGTCATTGTTTTTTGGGGAACACAAAGGGATTGCAGCGGTATACCGCCACCAGATACAGGGCCATAAAGCACCAGATCACCGGCTCGCACAGGATCACCGCATTGTAGGCAAAGTGCGGGATGAACACCAGCACGAACACCACCTTGCCCAGGAACTCGATGACACTGGAAAACAGCGGCAGCACCTTTTCGCCCAGGCTCTGCAGGGCGTAGCGGGTGGACAGCAGCACCCCCAGCACCGCATAGAAGGGAGAGGTCCAGCGCAGATAGCGTGCGCCGTTTTCCAGCACGAGGGCCTCCGACGAGCCGGACACCATGCGCACCAGCCACTCGGCGCTCACCTGCATCAGCAGCACCGTCACCACCATGACCACCAGCGAATACAGGTAGATCTCCCGCATGCCCTTGCGGATGCGCTCCGGCTGGCCTGCGCCGTAATTCTGGGAAACGAAGGTGGACGCCGCATTCGCCATGGCGATGAGCGGCATGTCCGTGAAGGCAAACAGCTTGCGGGCCGCCGTGTGTCCGGCGATGGTCAGGGTGCCCAGCCCGTTGATGCCGTACTGCAAGATCACCGAACCGGCAGACACGATGCTGCTCATCAGGCCCATGGAGATGCTCTGGCTGAACAGGTCCCAGTACAGCTTGCGGCCCACGTCCAGATGCTTCCGGCCCGGGATGAGGATGCGCACCCGCGCCATGACATAGAGGATGCACAGCACCACTGACACGCCCTGTGCGATCACGGTAGCCACAGCGGCACCGGCCACGCCCATGCCCATCCCGGCAATGAACCACAGGTCCAGCACCACGTTCAGCGCCGAGCTGAGCAGCAGGAACACCAGCGGCATCACACTGTTGCCGATGGCCCGCAGCAGGCCCGCGCACAGGTTGTAAGCGAACATGACGATGACGCCCAGATCAATGATGATGATGTAGCGGTAAGCATCTTCCAGAATTTCGGCGGGGGTGTCCAGCAGCTCCAGCAGGGGCCGCAGGCCGAAAAAGCCCGCCGTGGTGATGGTCAGCGACGCCACCAGTCCGATGACCAGCGACCCGGCCACCGTGCGCTTGAGCAGGTCCTCGTCCTGAGCGCCGTAGGCGCGCGCTGCCACGATGGCAAGGCCGTTGCCGATGCCAAGGCCGAAGCCCACCAGAAGCTCGTAGATGGCTCCGCAGGAGCCAATGGCAGCAAGGGCGGTGTCGCCCAGCACGTTGCCCACGATCATGGTGTCCACGGTGTTGTACAGCTGCTGGAACAGGTTGGAAATGAGAATGGGCAGCATGAACAGCACCAGACTCCTGAAGATGGGGCCGTGCATCAGGTCTACATTCATCTGGAAGAGGTTCTTCTTCCGGGACTGGGTCTGGGTCATAGGGTTCCTCCAACTTTATTTTTACCGCAAAACAAGGGGCCGCCCGGAAAGCAGTCCCTTGTTTTGTCGTTTTATGCAGTTGCTTTTTACGAAGAAGCTGCCCGCGGCGGCCCCTCTCGTGAAAAGGCAGTCAGAGCGGCCCGCAGGCCGCTCTGACTGCAAAATCAAAAACATTTTCCGCTGAAAATTGCCAGAGCGCAAGCGGCGGCAATTCCAATCGTGCTCTTTACAGCTCCTGGGTCTCAAAGCCGTGGCCGGTGAGCACCTCCACGCTGGTAAAGCCTGCGGCCTTGATGGCGGCAGCGGCCTCGTCAAAGCCGTAGGTCAGGCTGGCAATGTCGTGGGAATCGGAGGTGATGATCACCTTGCCGCCCATCTTCTGCCACTCACCCAGCAGCCAGGGGCCAGGGTAGAAGTCCTTGCGGTAGCCGCGGTAAACGCCGCCGGTGCTCACTTCCAGCAGGCAGTCGTTGTCCTTTGCGGCCTGCAGGGCCTTAAGAGCAGCAGCCTTGTAGCGGGGCGACTCCTCGTCGAAGAACTCACCCTTGGCGTTCAGCTTCTTGATCAGGTCGATGTGGGCCAGAATATCCGGCTTGAGGGCGGCCACCTTTTCCACCTCGGCAAAGTAGGCTTCCACAGCGGCCAGCGGGTCGGCGTCGAAGTCGTCGTTGATGCAGTCCCACAGGTCCTGCGGGCGGAAGTCGATCTCGTAATACTTGCCGGTGTTCTTGCCGTACAGGTGGTGTGCGCTGCCGATCCAGTAATCGTAGCCGGTGCGCTTGTCCTCGCTGAGGATGTCCCACTCGATGCCGCACAGGATGTCCACCTTGCCCTTGTACTCGGCCTTGAGCTTGGCGATGGTGGCCTTGTACTGGGCGGTGCGGCTGGGGCTCATGCAGTATTCGCGGTCGCGCTGGGTGTAGCTATGGCCGGTGAAGCCCAGCGTGGTCAGGCCCTGCGCGCACGCAGCGCTTGCCATATCCTGCAAGGTATTTTTGCCATCGCACATGGTGGAGTGGCAATGGACACTGGACTTCTTATAATCTGCCATAATTGCTTCACTGCATCCTTTCCTGCTTGACCTTATGGTCAATGACGTGTCGTTTTTCCAGTTCACGGGTCACGTCCTCCACCGTGATGCCGGCGCTGACCATCAGCACCAGAACATGGTAGGCCAGATCACTGATCTCGTAAACGGTTTCTTCCTTGTCCTCTTTTTCGCCTGCAATGATGACCTCGGTGCACTCTTCGCCCACCTTTTTCAGGATCTTCTCCTTGCCCTTTTCAAACAGGTAGGTGGTGTAGCTGCCCTCCGTGGGGGTATCCTTGCGGCCCTTGATGAGGTTATACAGCCCCTGCCAGCTGAACTGCTTCAGTTCCGGGGAGACGTATACTTCGTTGAAAAAGCAGCTTTCCGCTCCGGTGTGGCAGGCGGGGCCGTCCTTTACCACCTCTACCACCAGTGCGTCGGCATCGCAGTCGGCGGTAATGGACACCACCCGCTGCACATTGCCGCTGGTCTCGCCCTTGCGCCAGATCTCCTGACGGCTGCGGCTCCAGAATACGGTGCGCCCCTCGGCAATGGTCAGCGCCAGTGTTTCGGCGTTCATGTAGGCAAGGGTGAGCACCTGCTTTGTGTAGTGATCCTGCACGATGGCGGGGATCAGGCCTTTTTCATCAAATTTCAGTTCCATGACGGTTCTCCCTCCCCGGATGGGGATACTGTGTATTTTATCGTATTCAAGACAAAAATGCAAGGTGTTTTTGCGCTTTTTACAGCCGCATCTCCACGCCGCTTGCGTTCAGGTATTCCTTCAGCTCCCGGATACCCAGCAGCTTCTGGTGGAAGATGCCCGCCGCCAGCCCGGCGTCGATGCCCTTGTGGTGGAACAGCTCCAGAAAATCCTCTTTTTTGCCCGCGCCGCCGCTGGCAATGATGGGAATGTTCACCCGGGCAGCCACCGCGTCCAGCATTTCAAGGTCGAAGCCGTTGCGCACGCCGTCGGTGTCGATGCTGTTCAGGCATATTTCGCCCGCGCCGTGGGCGGCGCACCAGCTGATCCAGTCCAGCGCATCCCGGCCGGTATCCTCACGCCCGCCCTTGGCGAACACCCGGAACTGTCCGTTCACCCGCTTCACATCTGCGGAAAGCACCACGCACTGGTCGCCGTACCGCTGCGCGGCGGCTGGGATCAGCCCGGGGTCTTTCAGCGCGCCGGAGTTGACGCTTACCTTATCCGCGCCGCATTTCAGCACCCGGTCAAAATCCTCCAGTGTGTTGATGCCGCCGCCCACGGTCAGGGGGATAAAAATCTCTCCCGCCACCCGGGTCAGGATATCGGTAAAGAGGGCGCGTCCCTCAAAGCTGGCGGTGATATCGTAAAACACCAGCTCGTCTGCCCCGGCGGCATTGTACAGCCGTGCCATCTCTACCGGGTCGGCCACGTCCTTGATGCCCTCAAAGTTCGTGCCCTTGACCACCCGGCCGTCGCGCACGTCCAGACAGGGGATGATGCGTTTGGTTATCATAAAGCTCCCTCTTTCTCAGTCCTGCACCAGCTGCACGCAGCGGGCAAGGTCCAGCGCGCCGGTATACAGGCTTTTGCCCAGAATGGCCGCTGCCGTGCCCATCTGCTGCAATTCCAGCAGCTCTGCCTCGGAGGAGATGCCGCCGCTGGCGGTAAAGGCCACCCCGGGCACTTCCGCCGCCAGCTGGCGGTAAAGGCTCAGGTTTGTGCCCTGCATCGCGCCGTCACAGGCAATATCGGTGTAGATGATGGCGGTGCAGCCGGCTTCTGCCAGCCGCTTGCAGAAGGCTACGCCCGGCTCGGCGCTGACCTCCTTCCAGCCGTGGATGGCCACATAGCCGTCCTTGGCGTCCACGCCCACGGCGATCTTGTCGCCGTATTTTTGCAGCATCCGGGCGGTAAAGGCAAAATCCGTCACCGCCACGCTGCCCAGAATGCAGCGCCCCACCCCGAGGGAAAGGTATTTTTCAATGCGCTCCTCAGTGCGGATGCCGCCGCCTACCTCGATGTACAAACCGCCCTGCTTTGCCAGCGCGGCAATGGTATCGTAGTTGGAAAGGGTGCCGTCCTTGGCACCGTCCAAGTCCACCACATGAAGATTTTTTGCCCCGGCGGCCACAAAGCTGCGTGCCTGTGCGCAGGGATCCTGCCCGTAAACGGTCATGCGGTCGTAGTCGCCCTGTGTCAGGCGCACCACCTGCCCGCCGCGCAGGTCAATGGCTGGAAATAGCTGCATAGTTGTTTCTCCTTTAGCGTCCTCGCCCGCTCACAATTCGCTGAACGCCTTCAGAATTCTGAGCCCGGTGTCGCCGCTCTTTTCCGGGTGGAACTGGGTGCCGTATACCCGCCCCGCCCGCACCGCGCCGGTGACCGGGATGGAATAATCGCTGACGGCAAGGGTGCTTTCGGCGCAGTTTTTGCCGTAGTAGCTGTGGACGTAGTACACATACTCGCCCTCGCGGATGTAGCGGAACAGGGGGTCGTCCTTTACGATGTGCAAGGCGTTCCAGCCCATCTGCGGTACTTTCAGACTTTTGTCCGCGAGGTCGGGCCCCAGCGGGCAGACCTCGCCTTTGATAAAGCCCAGCCCGGCGTGCTCACCGTATTCGTAGCTTTTTTCAAACAGCAGCTGCATCCCAAGGCAGATGCCGAGCAAAGGCTTCTCTTCCGCCTGCTCCTTCAGCACCGGCACAAGGCCGGTGGCGGTAAGCTTTGCCATGGCATCCCCGAATGCGCCCACCCCCGGCAGGATAAGCCGGTCGGCGGCGCGGATGGTATCGGCGTCGGCGGTGACCACCGCCTGCAGCCCCAGCTGCTGCAAGCTGGAACGCAGGCTGAACAGGTTGCCCACGCCGTAATCAAGAATGGCGATCATACCAGCAGTCCTTTCGTGGAGGGAATCTCGTCCCGGTGTGCCGCGTCGATGCGCACGGCTTCGGCCAGCGCGTGGCCCGCGCCCTTGAAGCAGGCTTCCAGAATGTGGTGGGTGTTCTCCCCGGCCATCTGCCGGATGTGGAGGGACATGGGGCACGCCCGGACGAAGGCCAGGAAGAACTCCTTGCCCAGCTCCGTATCGAAGTCCCCCACCCTTTGGGCGGGCAGGTCCACGGACCAGCCCAGATAGTCCCGGCCGGAAAGGTCGCAGGCCACCAGCACCAGCGTCTCGTCCATGGGCAGGAGGAACTGGCCGTAGCGCGTGATACCCCGCTTGTCCCCCAGAGCCTCTGCAAAGGCCCGGCCCAGGCAGATGCCGATGTCCTCCACGCTGTGGTGGCCGTCCACCTGGGTGTCCCCCTGGCAGCGGATGGTCAGGTCAAAATCCCCATGCCGGGCGAACAGCTCCAGCATGTGGTCCAGGAACCCCACGCCGGTGGCGATGTCCGCCTTCCCAGTGCCGTCCAGGTTTAAAGAGAGCTGGATCCGGGTCTCCCGGGTGTCCCGCCTGATATCAGCAGTGCGCATCTCTCCGCCTCCTTACAGCTCTTCCAGGATGGCCGTCAGCTCCTCCACCAGGGTCTCCATCTGCTCCATGGATCCGATGGTAATGCGGATATAGTCCCGGATCCGGTCCGCGTCGAACCAGCGGACCAGGACGCCGTTCTCCTTCAGCTTCCGGTACAGGGTCTCGCCGGGAAGCTGGCTGTGGCGGGCAAAGACGAAGTTGGCCTGGGAGGGCAGGACAGTGAAGCCCAAATTCTCCAGCTCTCCCACGGTCCAGGCCCGGGTCTGCCGGATGGCAGCGGTGCAGGCGGCGAAGTACGCCTCGTCCGCCACAGCGGCGGCCCCTGCCGCGATGGACAGCCGGTTTACATTGTAGGGATGGAAGCTGTATTTCACCCGGTTCAGGTCCGCGATCAACTCCGGGCTGCCCAATGCGTAGCCCACCCGACCGCCGGCCAGGGACCGGCTCTTGGACATAGTCTGGGTCACCAGCAGGTTGTCATAACGGTAGATCATGGGCACGCAGCTCTCGGCGCCGAAGTCCACATACGCCTCGTCCACGATCACCACTCGGTCTGGGTTCGCCTCCAGCAGCCGCTGGATGTCGTTCCGGGGCACGGCAATACCGGTGGGGGCATTGGGGTTGGCGATGACAATGGTGCCGGGGAAATCCATATAGTCGTCCACATGTAAGGTGAAGTCCTCCCGCAGGGGGATTATCTTCACATCCAGATCGAACAGGGCAGCCTGGGACTTATAGAACCCATAGGTAACATCCGCAAAGGCCACGGGTTGCCCCGCTCCGCAGAAGGCCCGGAAGGCAAAGGCCAGCACCTCGTCAGAGCCGTTGCCCGCCAGCACGTTCTTGGCTTTCAGCTCATAGCGCCTGGCGATGGCCTCCGTCAGCGCGGCACAGGTGGGGTCGGAGTACAGGTTCAGTTTCAGGATCTCCGCCCGGTTGATGGCCTTGAGAACCTTGGGCGACGGGGGGAAGGGGCTCTCATTGGTGTTCAGCTTTACATACTGCTGATCCTGGGGCTGCTCGCCGGGGGTGTAGGGGGCAAGGCGCTCCGCCTCCTGGGAAATCCAGCGGCTCATGGGATCACTCTCCTTTCTCTTCCGTGCGGGACAGGGCAGACCGGGCGTGGCCGTGGAGGCCCTCCCGCTCTGCAAAGTCCGCGATCCGGGGGGCGGCGTCTGCCAGCGCCTCCCGGGTGTAGTAGATGAACTGGGTCTTCTTCACAAAGTCGTCTACGCTGAGGGGACTGGAAAACCGGGCCGTACCGCTGGTGGGCAGGGTGTGGTTGGGACCCGCGAAATAGTCCCCCAGCGCCTCTGGCGTGTGGCGGCCCAGAAAAACGCTGCCGGCGTTTTTGACCAGGGGCAGCAGGGCAAAGGGATCGTCCACGCACAAC
>ERZ773106.1530-NODE-1530-length-16197-cov-5.024037_pt1 | contig 16197 bp, 9 predicted proteins | sample MGYA00580572_ERZ773106 | MGnify/ENA primary metagenome ERZ773106 (study PRJEB29015, sample SAMEA2737868) | human gut metagenome | biome: human gut; feature: human-associated habitat; material: faeces | place: China | collected 2012 ... | reverse complement strand
CTTGATAACTTCCGGATCATGCAGTACATCACTGGTAGCGCCTTCTCTTAAGACCTGTCCGAAGTTTAAAACGGTCAGCTTCTCGCAGATACCGCTTACCAGCTTCATATCATGCTCAATAAGAAGTACAGTCATGTTAAAATTGTCACGTACAAAACGGATGGTATCCATCAGTTCTGCTGTCTCGTTAGGGTTCATGCCCGCTGCCGGCTCATCTAACAGAAGGAGCTTTGGCTCTGTTGCCAGGGCTCTTGCGATCTCTAACTTTCTCTGCTTACCATAAGGTAAGTTGGAAGCCTTAAAATCACATTCCTTATCCAGGTCAAATACCTTTAACAGGTTCATGGCCTCTTCGTCCATCTCTTTTTCAATCTTAAAATATCTCGGAAGACGGAAAATACCTTCTACTGTAGAATATTTATGATGATTGTGAAGTCCTGCCTTTACATTATCAAGAACGGACATATCCTTGAAAAGACGGATATTCTGGAAGGTTCTTGCAATACCGGCCTGATTAATCTCAATGGTACTTTTTCCGGTAATATTTACATCGTCTAAAACGATACTTCCTGCATTTGGCTTATATACACCTGTAAGAAGGTTGAAAATGGTGGTCTTTCCGGCACCGTTTGGTCCGATCAGTCCATACAGCTGTCCCTTTTCAATGTTGATATGGAAATTATCAACTGCCTTTAAGCCGCCAAAGGATATACTTAAATTCTTTACTTCCAGTAATGCCATATTATTTTGCCTCCTTTGCCGGTTTCTTATTTCCCTTTAATGCTGCAAACATTCTCTCACGAATAACTACAAACTGAGGTGCAGAGTTAAACAGCATCGCTAAGATCAGCACGATGGCGTACATCAGCATACGGTAATTGCTCAGTCCTCGGAGCATCTCTGGAAGGAGATACAGGATAACGGTAGCGATCACAGAACCGCGGATGCTTCCGATACCGCCAAGAACTACATAAACCAGGATCATAATGGACATATTATAACCGAAGCTTTTCGGGGTCGCTGCCAGCGTCGCCAGGTTGTGTGCGTACAGAACGCCTGCCACACCGGCTAAGGAAGCAGAGATGGTAAATGCCATCAGTTTGAACTTTGTTATGTTGATACCGACAGATTCTGCTGCGATCCGGTTGTCACGGATTGCCATCACTGCACGGCCGGTTCTGGAATTTACAAAATTATATACGATAAATAAAATGACCAGGATCATGATCACACCGGCTGTGAAACTTGATAAATGAGGAATTTTTGCAATTCCCTTTGCCCCATTGATCAGCCAGATACCATCTTCGCTTAACTCGATCTTATTTCCATCCGAGATAGCAAAATGGAATCCATTCTCATCTTTTGCAATATATAAAACATTAATGACATTTTTGATGATCTCACCAAAAGCAAGCGTTACGATCGCAAGATAGTCGCCGCGGAGACGAAGCACCGGAATACCAATGAGGAATCCAAAAAATGCGGCTGCGACAGTTCCAACTGCAATTGCGATCAAAAACAGAACCACTTCATTCTGAATGCTGTCCTGTAACAGTTTGGTGCAGAATGCACTGGAAAATGCTCCCACACACATAAATCCGGCATGACCGATACTAAGCTCGCCCAGATAACCGACACAGAGGTTTAAACCAATTGCCACGATCGAATAGGTACACATTGGAACAAGAAGTCCCTGCATCAGGGAGGACATGTTGCCGGTTGTAATCATAGTCTGTACAATTATGTAAACCACAATGACCATAGCAAATGTAATGATATGATCTTTTGTACTTTTTTTCATTGATTTCAAATTTAACTTTGCCATATCTGCCACCTACACTTTCTCATGAACCTGTTTGCCCAAAATTCCCGAAGGCTTCACAAGAAGCACAATGATCAGGACTGCAAACACGATTGCATCGGATAACTGGGACGAGATATATGCGCGGCCTAAAATCTCGATCACACCAAGAAGGATCCCTCCGATCAATGCTCCCGGAATGGAACCGATCCCTCCGAATACAGCGGCTGTGAACGCCTTGATACCAGGCATTGCACCCGTATACGGTGTCAGTGTCGGATAAGCGGAACAGAACAGTACGCCTGCTACCGCTGCAAGACCGGAACCAATTGCAAATGTCAGGGAGATCGTTGCATTTACATTCACTCCCATTAACTGCGCTGCATCTTTATCCTCAGATACTGCAAGCATTGCCTGACCGGCTTTGGTTTTCTTGATAAAAAGCATCAGTGCAGCCATGATCACAACGCACGCCAGAAATGTAACAATTGTTGTACCGGAGATTGTGAGTGCTCCACCTGCCAGTTTCAATGCCGGAAGTGTTACAACATTTGTAAACGATCTTGTATCAGCGCCAAAGATCAGTAATGCTGCATTCTCTAAGAAATAGCTGACACCGATGGCAGTGATAAGAACTGCCAGAGGCGCTGCCTTTCTGAGTGGTTTGTATGCGATCTTTTCAATCACAATGCCGAGTACGGTACACACGATAATAGAAAGTACCACTGCCGGGACCGCTCCCCAGCCCTGTCCGCTCATTGTCATAAAGACAATATAGCAGCCTACCATAATAACATCACCGTGTGCAAAGTTTAACATTTTTGCGATACCATAAACCATGGTGTATCCCAATGCGATAATTGCATAGACACTACCGAGGCTGATACCGTTGATCAGGTAGGATAAAAAATTCATAACTACACCTCTGTCTTTCTGTTGATTTACTACGTTAAAACATTACTTTTTCACATCAAGGATTATAACATATAAAATACCTGTATACAATCTTTCTGTTAAAAAGAAGGTGTCATACGGCAGCCCAAGCCACCGTTGACACCCTCTGGGGAAACTGGATCGCCCTTATTTTCGTTGTATCATTATCGCAGATTACATTGCTGTATAAGCACCATCTTTGATCACCATAGCCTTTGGAGCTTTACTTACTTCTCCGGTAGCTTCCCATGTCATGCCATCACCTGTCAGACCATCTACAGAAATCTTTGTCATAGCCTCTGTCAGAGCTGTTCCGATATCAGATACGCTCATATCCGGTGTTACGCCAGCTTCCTCGATTGCAGCTTTGATCGCATAAATTGCATCATATGCATCTGCACCGAACTGGTTTGGTGTATCACCGTAAAGCTCTTTGTATTTGGATACAAATGCCTGTGTCTTCTCATCATCTGCATCTGCAACGAATGGTGTTAATAACATTAAACCTTCTGCTAAAGATGTATCAAAGTTTTTCACATCAAGGATACCGTCCATACCATCACATCCGAAGAATGTCGGTTCATAGCCCATTCCGTTTGCCTGATTTAAAATGATGGAAGCCTCTGTATAGTAGATTGGAAGGAATACCAGATCAGCACCTTCACTCTGTGCTTTCTGTAACTGTGTGGAGAAGTCTGTCTTGGAATCTGCTGTGAAAGCTTCCTCTGCGACAACCTCAAATCCCTGATTTGCTGCTTCTTTTACGAATGTAGCTTCAATACCGGATGAATATACATCAGAGCTGTCATAGATAACTGCTACTTTTGTTGCAAGTTTGTTCTCACCAATGTACTGTGCGGAAGCTGTTCCCTGATTCGGGTCTGTAAAGCATGCCTGGAATACATTGTCGTTTTCAATGACATCTGTGGAAGAAGCGGATGGTGTGATCTCAAACATACCATCTTCTGCTGTCTTATCTGCAACTGCAATACATGGAGTTGTTGTAACAGTTCCCATCAGAACCTGCATACCCCAGTCTTTTAAAGAGTTATAAGCATTGACAGATTTCTCTGCATCGCTCTGGTCATCTTCTGCTTTGAATTCTACCTGATATCCATTGATACCACCTGCTTCATTGATCTCATCTACTGCGATCTGTGCGGCATTCATAACTGCAGAACCATAAATTGCTGCTGCACCTGTTGTAGGTCCGATACCACCGATCTTAAATACGCTTCCATCTGCCGCGCTGTCTGTGGAACCGCTCTCCGTTGATGCTGCGCTTCCTGTGCTTCCTGTATCTGCGGATGATCCACATCCTGCGAATGTGCCAACTGCCAGTGCAGCTGCTAAAAACATACTCACTGCTTTCTTCATAATAATCCTCCTTGTTTGCGAAGCAAATCCAATTTTACGAAGTAAAATTTTTCCTCTGAGTGAGGAGAGGATTTAGCCTCCTTTTTGAAAAGCAAAAATTAAATTTTATTGAGATAATTTAATTTCTTCTTCTCAACTTTCTTTTTCTTGTAGAGAATCTTATCAAATTTTCTTTTTATGCACAATATTCAGAATCACCTAAATTATTGATGTATTTTAACGTCAAATTATGCAATTTACTCATTACGATAACTTGTGGTTATGGCTTTTATGCAGGTGTGTCATACTATACGATTTTTACGCATAAATATAGTGCTGTATCATATGTTCCAGCTTCTCTCCGCATCCCGCGTAATTGGCTTCCATAGCCAGCGATTCCATCAGATGTTCCTCCAGATATCGCTCTAAAAAGCTGTTGCGGAACTCATTTTCCATCTCTCCGACTTTGCTCTCTTCCTCATGCTGTAGATAATATGCGAGTGCAAAAAAATTTGGCGACCGCCATTCCGATGTATCCTCCAGCAATGCCTGCAGATTCTCTAACTCACTCCGCAGCATGATCAGATTGATCTTGTCCATATTTGCCGCCATATTTTTGAGTCCGTCGGCAGTGGACTTAAAATCCGGATCATCCTCCCGGATACTGCACTCATGGAAGATCTGATCCAAATGTCCGTTCAGTCTGTCGAGATCACGCTTCACATCCTCAATGGGAATCTCGTTCATGTCTTCCATCATATTGATCAGTCCGCGCCTTGCAACTGCCATATGTTCCTGCGAATCGACATACCCCTGACGCAGGTTTCCACCGAGTTCTAATGCGTCCTTTAATTCTTTCATCTGGACTTCCACCTGTTTTTTGTCCAGTTTACTCGCCAGCAGTTCTTTGCGGAGTTCTTTTACCTCGCGCGTCAGTTCCGCCACACGTTTCTGTTCCTCTGTCTTCTCTCCGAAAATCATGTCTGTCTTCTCCTCTTCCACAACCTACGAACATTCATATTCTCTGCTTAGTATAATCCAAGACAGCAAAACAGGCAATTGCGGCTTTCCGCAACTGCCTGTCTGCTTACTCTAATAACTCTGATGTATAATGCACGCCGTCTTTGTCATACAAATCTGTCAGTTCTAACTCTGGATCCGTGTAATAGAGCACACTGTTCTCTCCAAAAATCGTCTGGATACCATTTTCTGCGAGATTTTTTACCGCCTCTGTATCCATCGTATCAGCGATGTAAACCGGGCTTACCTTCAAAATGAGTTCTGCACAGCTGATGTCGTCCGCATAAGCTGCCATATTATTGACTGCGGACTTACACAGTCCGTCTGCGGTATCTGCATAACGGGTCCTGATATCACCGCTCTTAAATTCATAATAATGATATTTTTCCTTGTCCGACATCGGATAATTGTGCAGACTGACAATACTTTCCGCGCCATTATAATGCATGACACCGGCAGGATAAATGATATTCCCCTGCCTGTCATATAGATTGAAAGAATAATCCGCATTTTCTTCTGCTGTCCCGGAAGCATCCGGACCGGCATTTAATTTTGTAATAGCAGAAGTCAGATCCAGATTTCTCGTAAATCCATCATAGCTTGTCAGCGAACCCAGTGTATAACCGTTCTCTATCATGACATCCGCCACATAATCAGTAATGAAAGCGTTTTTCATCCACGAAAAATCAATGAAATCCGAAATAAAATTCTTCTCTGCAAAAGCAAGGTAATCGTCGGATACAGACAATTTTACCTGATTGCCGCCGAGCAATTCGACGTTCACGTCAGACGGATCATTGCTGTAAGCAGCCACCTCTGAAAAATAAGCTGCCACTTCCCCATTCTGGTAAGCATCATAGTTAACTGTCTCAGAGTCATCATTACAGAAAAACAGATTGTCATATTCTGTATACACAGGCGCAAGATAAATTGCCCGGTTCCCGGTCTCTGCGATCAGCTCAAAAGCATGGTATAATGCATCATCCACAACCATTGTCTCATTCGGATGCCGGTTAAGATCATACACGTTTGTGATCCCTTCAAATGATTCATCACTGCTGAATATTTTATAGGCTTTTACAATGGAATCTGTGTAGAGCAGCGTCAGCGCTTTTTTTTCTGCGGTGGCATTTACGCCCGCTGCTCCAACATAATAGCGGAAGATATAATCATCTCCACAATGAATTTCAGCGGATGAACTCGCTTCAATGTTTGTCCATCCGCTGTCATTTGACATCAATCCATTCAGTGCATACATAAATGCGCCCGAAGCAATGACCAGTAATACGATCACTGCGATCAATCTCTGTCTTGTATTTTTTTCCGAAAGCTCCACCTTCTGAACCGGTCTCACATTCGGAGTATGGTTTCTGCTGCCACCTCTGACGGTTCTTCCCATATCTTAAATAAACACTGCTGCAAGTGCTAACAGGAACAATGCAAGAATGACTGCAAGTACAATAAATCCTGCAATGGCACCCTTTTTGCACATCTTGTAGTTACGATAATGTCTGTGTTTCTTAAAGATCATCGCTGCAATAATACCGATGACCGGAAGCAAGAACGAAAGCAGTGCGTACCACGCACTTCCTGTATCGTGAAGTGGTGGAAGCTGGATCTCATCATGTGCAACATTGTCATGATGTTCCTCTGGTCTCGGTGCATCTTTGTCTAAAATCGTAATTGTTTTTAAAGGCACGTTCTTCTCACGCGTAGCTTTGTATTCTTCAATCTCTTTCTTATTACCAAATACCCAGTGGTCATGACCGATACAGACTAACTCCGGTTTGTCTGTACTGTAATCATGAATGGATGGATCATAAGTAAACAGCACTTTATTTTTCTCTAACTGTGGATCCGGGATTGGGATCGCAGAGATCAGAGAATGTGTATACGGATGCAGTGGGAAGTTGAACAACTCTTCTGCATCTGCGATCTCCACAATATCACCCTTATAAATAACGGCGATACGGTCAGAGATAAATCTCACGATGGAAAGGTCATGTGCGATAAATAAATACGTTAAATCTTTTTCTCTCTGGAACTTTTTCAGTAAGTTCAATACCTGCGCACGAATGGATACGTCAAGTGCAGAGATTGGCTCATCGGCAACAACAAGTTCCGGTTCCATAACCATTGCACGGGCTAAACCGATACGCTGACGCTGTCCACCTGAGAACTCGTGTGGGTATCTTGTCAGATGCTCCGGCAGAAGACCTACTTCGTTGATCATTTCCTCAACTTTACGCACACGGTCTGCCTCATTCTCATATAAATGGAAGTTATACAGGCCTTCGGATACGATGTAGTCGACAGTTGCACGCTCATTCAGGGAAGCTGCCGGATCCTGGAATACCATCTGGATGTTACGGATGACTTCACGATCCAGAGATTTTGGGATTTTCCCGGAAATACGCACACCTTTGTACAAAATCTCTCCGTTTGCCAATGGGTTGACACGGATGACTGCACGGCCGATGGTTGTCTTACCGGAACCGGACTCTCCTACTAAGGAGAAGGTTTCTCCCTTGTGAATATCAAATGTCGCATTTTTTACAGCGCGGACAGCGTTATCGCCCTTGCCAAAAGTAATATCTACATTTTTTAAAGATAATAATACTTCTTTACCATTTTCATCAATCGGACCATGCTCTGGTAAATGAGAAGCATGCTCCTGGTTTTCTGTGTTTCGATTTAGTTTAGACACGATCTAAATCTCCTATATATTGAATGCTTTAACAAGTTTCTCATGAATGTTCTGGATTCCTTCCGGTTTTTCAACCTTTGGAGCATCCGGGTGTAACAGCCATGTTTTGGCGTAATGCGTATCTGTTACTTTGAACATTGGTGGTTCCTCTAAGGTATCGATCTTCATACAGTATGGGTTACGCGGTGCAAATGCATCGCCGACGATACTGTTGTAGAGCGAAGGTGGTGTACCTGTGATCGAGTAAAGAGTTGTATTTCTCTCAGCCAGCTGTGGCAGGGAAGAAAGTAATGCCCATGTATATGGATGACGCGGGTCATAGAATACCTCTTCTACTGTACCAACCTCTACGATCTGTCCTGCATATAAAACTGCAACACGGTCTGCGATATTGGCAACCACACCTAAATCATGTGTGATGAATACAATTGTATAATTGAACTCTTTCTGTAAATCCTTTAACAGTTTTAAGATCTGTGCCTGAATGGTAACATCAAGCGCTGTGGTAGGCTCATCACAGATTAAGATCTTTGGCTGGCAGGACAGGGCGATCGCGATAACGATACGCTGTCTCATACCACCGGAATACTGGAATGGATAATCATCAAAACGTGCTTCCGGATTTGGGATACCAACCTTGTCCATCAGATCAAGCGCACGAAGCCTTGCCTCGTTCTCAGTACAATCCTGATGTTTCATGATGACAGATGTGATCTGTTTTCCAATCGTGATAATTGGGTTTAAGGATGTCATAGGATCCTGGAATACCGTAGCGATCTTTGTACCACGTATCTGGCTCCAGTCTCTTCCATCCCTGATATTTGCAAGGTTTAAGATACAGATTCCATGTAATCTCTCACTGTTCTCATCCAGATATTTTACGCGGAATGTAACTTTATCAAAAACAGCATTTCTCTGCTCTTCATCACTCAGATCAACGCCAAGCTTCATTGCCTCTTTTAATGCATCCAGCAGCGCATTGTTCTGCTTCATACGCTTGCGGAAACCAAAACGTCCGACAGAAAGATATACCTCTTTTGCAAGGATCTCATTTCTCGCTTCTGTCTCTGCTGAGATCGCTTCGCTGACTTCCTTCGCATGTTTTGCCTTAAGCTCTGCCATCTTCCTATCAAATTCCTGATTGTATGCGGTATCATGTGCCAGACTATTTGCACGCTCTTTTACCTTCTGCTCATGCTCTTTCTCGAATGCCCTGATCTTTGTATCCAATTCGGAGATTTTCTTTCCAGCCTCTTTGATCTTATCCTTCTCTTTGGATGGATCGTAAGTCTGTTTCAAGTTGAAGGTATTCGTTCTCTCATGTTTTAACTCAAGGAGTTCTTTTTCATACACTTCTGCTTCTTCCTGGCTTATATCGGCTCTTCTTCTCTTTTCAGACTCTAACTCAAGGATTGCTTTATAAGTGTCTGCACCAAACTCCAGTCTGGAATACTCGTCTAATTTTTTCTTATTCTCTGCGATGACTTTCTTTGCATTGTCATTTAATTTTACAACAGTGTCGGAAAGCTCCTCATCACTGAAAATAATCTTGCCGTTATCAATAAATCCGTTGCTGTCTAACATTCCTGCAAATGTTTTTGTAAAAACAGATTTACCGGAACCGGACTCTCCTACGATCGCAATGGATTCATTCTCATAAATATCCAGTGACACTCCACGGATAGCAGTAAGCACCCTGCCACGCACATGGAATTTCACGATCAAATCTTTTACTGATAATAATACTTTTCTATCTTCCATCTACCTAACCTCTACATGTGTGTTCTCGGATCAGATGCATCACCAAGGTTCTGTCCAACGACATATAAAACAATCGTGATGATAGAAGCAACGACTACCGGGCTCCAGAACTCGAACTGCCAGCCAGGGGTAAGCATCGCACTTTCTGACTCGTAAATCAATCTACCAAGTGACATATCTGACATACCCATACCGATATATGCTAAGAACACCTCATAAGAAATATAGGAAGGGATCTCTGTTGCTGCCAGTGTTACAATAACAGATGTCATAAATGGAAGAATATTCTTCATTGCGATCTTAAGTGTACTTGTTCCCAGACATTTGGATGCAAGGTTGTACTCTCTGTCACGGATGATCACTACCTGTGTACGGATAAAGTATGCGATTCCAAGCCATCCGGTAATAGTCAGCGCCAGTACCATGGTCCAGAAACCAGCTTTAAACAACATAACCATAACGGCGATCAATAAAATGTATGGAATGTTTGCAAGAATGTTATATACCTCCTGCATAAAAACATCCACTTTCTTTGAAAATCCCCAGATAGATCCGACAACAACACCAACGGAAAGGTTGATCGCTGCACAGATAAATGCAAGGGAAATGGAGATCCTTGATCCAAACCATACGGCATCGAATGTGGACTGTCCGGCTGCACCGGTACCTAAGATCCAGTGAATGTTCATTCCCAGACGTTCGATCGCTGCAGATGGTGACAAGTGTTTGGTTGTCGCATCCATTAAGTTACCAAACTTATCATATTCCACAAATAATGGATAAAGGTAAGTGAATGCGATCAACACACCCAGAATCGCCAAAATAATAATATTAATCTTTTTCTTAAAAAATACACGGAATACAGAATGCCAGTAAGAATATCTTGGCGCTGTAATCTTTTCTGATTCCAGATCACTGTGGTCTACCGGAGCGAATAATTCTTCCTCCGGCATACCGAACTTTTCTAAATCCTGACTCATTTCTAATTACCTGTCCTTTGTTGAGAATGAAATTCTAGGATCAACCATTGCCATTAGGACATCACCTAAAATAAGGGATGTGACTGTTAAAATCGCATAGAACAGTGTTCCACCGACAATAACACCATTATCATATTTGTTGATAGCCTCTGTTAATAAGTTACCAATACCTGGAACGACATACACACGCTCTGTGATGATCGCTCCTGTCAATGCTCCAAGCACTGCTGCAGGGATTCCCTGAATGATCGGTATCGCTGCGTTCTTCAAAATATGTCTGGTGAAAATCTCACCCTCTGTCAGACCACCGGATCTTGCGAATTTGACATAGTCCGAATTCATCTGGTCGATCATATAACGTCTTATCCACTTCATCAGATTTGCTATGGATGGAAGTGCTAACGATACGATCGGCAATATATACATCAGTCTGCTCGGCGATTCCATATCAAAGGTTGTTGGCAGACCAAAGCTTCCGCCGATCGCCTTGAACAGGAAAATATACGCAAGTGATGGTACTGCGATAATAAATACAATATAAAGCGTACCGATCTTATCGACCAGTTTGTCTTTCTTTCTCGCCATAAGGATGCCCAGCGGCACACCGATCAGATAAGACATGATAACTGCGATCAGTCCGATCACAAAGGAATAACCCACTTTGGATTTTCCTGTTTTGTATGTTGCAACATTGGTGTAGTCATCTTCATAACGGTCTGCATACAATAAGCTGGATTCTCTGGAACCCTGCATATAGGTTGCAGTGTGCAGATTGTCCGCACTCTCCTCCACAAGACCGGTTGGATAGGTGACAGTTGATTTTATATAAGATCCCTGATGGCTTGTCATCGTACTGAATACATCCACTCCCTGATTTACCGTGTAGGATGTTCCAAGATTGATCGTCACAATATTCTGATGAACAAACGGAAACTTGGAATCAAAATACAGTAAATACTTGTGTGTTGTACCATTGCCAATGATCGCCGGTGAGAATTTTTCCCCACCATAGACAGGATCATGTAACGTAAAGGTGAGACCTCTCTCACCTACGATGTCTTCTACATTATTAATATCATCAATTGTTATTAAATTTGCAAAATATTTTCCCATACGGGATGCCAATGGGACATCTTTATACGCAAAAAGCTGCTGCTGGCCACCGTCGGCATACTTCTTCTTGTTCATCATGACGGCGTCTTTGCGGACTACCGTGTATCCCTGAGACTTATAATACTTTGTGAATTTTTTGACATATTCACTGACCTGCTCAGAATCCTGTGCCTTGGTTCTTCCGAAACCAACCACTGCAGATCGCTCTTCCTCTGTTAATTCTCCACTGCTTACAAGTTCATTCAGCCAGTCAGAGTAGGTGACATAATCCAGATAACCATAATCTTCCCATTTAGAGTATTTATAGGCAACTCTTGCATTATTACTTGTATGTGAATATTTTGTATCCCCTGCAAAAACAAGGTTTCGGTCTAACATTGTGTAGATCATGATCATGACCAGCGCCACAACGATCACGATAGACACCAGTCCATGTAATATACGTTTTAATAAATATTTTGTCATAATTGTTCACTCATCAATAGTGCAGGGGAGCGGGGAATCCCCGCTCCGATGCAGTGTTGTTATTTCGTAGATACGATTAATAAATACCGATAGATTTGATCATGTATCCGGCATATTCTGGCTGGAATGTATCCAGATAAGATGCAGGATCACCATAGTCAGGACCCCATCCGGATAAGTCACAGAAGTCATAGTTCATTTCGTAACCATAGTTCATGTAATATCCGCTGTAGTACCAGTCTGTGTTATCTGCTGCTGCAACTAAGTTTACCTGGACAAGTCCCTGTGTAGAAGCTTCAATAGACTGTTTCAGAGAGTTTGCTCTGTTTGTAAATACTTCACTGGAAGAAGCATATACAACATCCATCTGGATTGGGTTGTCAGCATCGATCGTAAGACCATCTGCTGCTAACTCTTCTACTGCCTGAGTCATCTCTTCCCAGGAGTTATCTGCATTGTACCATCCGTCATATCCGTCGGAAGAACCGGCACCCTCGTTAGCTGTTGGATCCCATGCTTTGATCTTCACACCGTCAGCATCGATCTGATCCTGTACGATCTGTCCATAGTATGTTCCAGCCGGATATGTTTTTTCTGTTCCGTTGATATCAACTGTTACTTCTTCTTCCAAAGTAACAAAGTTACCCGGTGTGTAAGAGTTTCTCATAGAAGCATATTTCAGATCATCACCAACCTGCTGTGCAAGATAAGCACCACGATCCAAGCCCATGGCAAGTGCTCTACGGAAGTGGACGTTCTGCATAGCCTGTTTTGTTCTTGCAGCATCTTCCTCTGTCTGTGAGGAAACTGCTTTTGTTGTATCGTTTGCGTTTGCAAACTGATTACGGTTGATATTAAAGAATCCGCTGTATGTTGTTGCATCTGTAAGTGCTACATATGCATAATCATCAAAGTTTCCATCCGCTTTTGCTGCTGCAACAGAAGCTGTGTTAAGACCTGTTCCATCTACAACACCTGCGATTGCATCGTTATATGCTTTTGTCGCATCAGAACCATCATTGTATACCCATGTCAGTGTATGGATATTGATGTGATCTGCATTCCAGTAGGACTCGTTAGCCTGGAATACGATTGTGTTCTTGGATGTAAAGTTCTTAACAACGTATGGTCCGCAATATGCGATAGAATCAGAATCCTTACCATATGTGTAATCTGCTGCATCCGGATCATACTCAACACCAAACTTACCACCCATGGATTCATAGAAGGATCTGTTCATTGGAGCAAATACGTTGTAACCGAGCATTGTTGTGAAGTATGTGCAAGGAGCTTCCAGATCATACTCTAATGTGTAATCATCAACCGCTTTTACACCGACCTGTGAGAAGTCTGTTACTTCACCGGAGATGTACTGGGATGCATTTGTGATGATACCTTCGATCAGGTACTCAAGACCACCCTGGGCATCCATCATATGCTGCATTCCGGCAACAAAGTCATCTGCTGTCACATCAGCAACTTTTCTGCCCTGGGAATCAACCCATGTAGCACCTTTGCGAAGATGGAATGTGTAAGTTAATCCGTCATCAGATACTTCATAGCTCTCTGCTAATGCAGGCTGTAAAGTTCCCTCTCCATCATACTCCATTAATCCATCGTATGTGTTCACGATTGCTTCAGCATCTACAGACTGAGAAGTTGCAAGAATATCCCATGTGGTAGGATCCTGTGTATATAACTGATAATTATAAGTATCTTTGAGCGTGTAACCCTGCTCCTCTAAGTAAGATTTTGCCCATGCTTCATACTCACCTGTTCCTTTTAACTCAGCCCATTTTGCTCTCATTGTGCTGACATCGGAAGCTTTGATCAGCTCTGTTGTGACAACTGCATTATGGTATCTGTCCATATCGTTGCCCCACAGTGTATAGTCAAATGTGTAAGGAGCTACACGTGAGATGGAATAGTTACCACCCTTTGACTGTAATGGAAGCATAACGCCTGATTCCATTAACTTTGCTTCTGCGATTGCTTCAAGTGCAAATTTCTCAGAAACGGTTTCAGCTTCATCAGCTTTCTGGTAAGCTGCCCAAAAATCACCGAGTTCTTTGTCATACAGCTCTGCAGATACTTCTTCATAATTAGCCGGAGCTACTGCTTCTTCGCTGCTGCCTGATTCTGTACCGGCTTCTGTGTCTTCAACAGCATTTGCATCATCTGCGGCATTGTTCTTATTGCCACATGCAGTCATGCTGACTGTCATAGCAAGTACAAGCATAAGGCTTACTACTTTTTTCTTCATAATATTTCCTCCTGTAGAAATAATCTATATAAACGCTTATGCGCTTATATCATAATTTTTCCTGTTTCTCTGCGGTAAAAAACGTATTCTGATCCGGGCTTTCAATTTCAATGTGTTATCATTGCGCCACGTTATCGCACTAAATTATTTTTTTATAACCAAAAAAAGTGCCAACAGACTTTTCCGTCTATTGCACTCACTAGATACAAGTGTCTTTTTCCCGCGTACAACACTTCTTCTATTATACATGCATCTGCGATTTTGTCAATAGTTTTTCTTTTGTCACTTTCTTCCTTATACACACGTTTTATCATATATTTTCCCGCTGTTTTCTCTCCCATCGTTTCTTTATTACAGCTTAATTACAGCTTATTGCAATGCCTCTGTCTCCTCATATCTCTTTAAGCTTTTATTGCTTTACTTATGTACTGTATTATCTCGATATCAGAGTATTGCCTTAATATGTATTATACAAAGCAGTCGACATTTGTCAACAAAAATTTGTTTACCAAGAAACATTTTTCTCGTTGACATAGTAAAAAAAGAGCAGGGATGCCCCATATTAGGGGTCTTTCCCTGCTCTTTGTCTCTATTCATTTTCCCGACTAACTTTTACAGACATCCGCCTGTCCAAATCTGCTATCTATTAAACGCCTTTTTTTCGAATTTGTCAACCAGCTTTTCCATACATCCATCTTCAAAAGGACTATTTAACCCTGCTTCCACGATCACATTGGTAAAGAAATCACGTGCGGAAAGATTACAGAGTTTATAGTAATTCTTCCATGCTTTCCCAAAGTCTTCATCCATCATAACCTTGAACTGCATCGCACACACGCTTGCAAGACAGTAATCAATATAATAGAACGGGCTGCCAAAAATGTGCGGCTGTTTCTGCCAGAAGCCGCCCTGCCCAAAGAAAGGATCTTCTTCGTAATCCATGTGCGGGCGGTAAACTTTTTCCAATCCTGCCCAGACTGCCTTGCGTTCTGCCGGTGTCATCTCCGGTTTTTCGTACACAATGTGCTGGAACTCATCCACCATGCAGCCGTATGGGACAAACGCAGCGGAATCTTCCAGATGCATTTTCAGGTAATCGTCTTTCCGGTCTCCGAAGAATAATTCCATCCAGTTATATGCGAAGTACTCCATCGACATGGAGTGGATTTCCGCTGTCTCCATTGTGATATCGGCGAACTCACGGATCTCTTCGTCTCTTAACAGATATCCCTGGAATGCATGGCCACATTCATGCGTGATGACGTCCACATCTCCGCTTGTTCCGTTGAAGTTTGCAAAAATAAACGGAGACTTGAAATTTGGAATATAGGTCATATAGCCGCCCTGACGCTTTGTTTTTCTTCCGAGCACGTCAAAAAGTTCATTCTCCATCATAAAATCAAAAAATTCCTTTGTCTGTGGAGACAGTTCACTGTACATTTTCTGTCCTGCCGCAAGAATTTCCTCCGGTGTTCCGACCGGCGCAGGATTTCCATTCGTGAAATAGACGTCTGTATCAATATAGGAAAGCTTCTCCACACCAATACGCTGTCTGCGCTGCTCGTGGAGTTTATTGGCAAACGGGACAAAGTATTCCTTCACCTGTTTCCGGAAATTTTCGACCATTTCCTTGTCATAACAGTTGCGGTTCATACGGTAATAACCCAGCTCCACATAATTCTCATAGCCAAGCTGTCTTGCCTGCTCGGTTCTGTTTTTCACCATCTTATCGTAAATCTCGTCGATCTCATCTGTAACAGACAGGAAATAGTCACTGACTGCCTTCCATGCTTTTCTT
>ERZ773106.1477-NODE-1477-length-16712-cov-2.889896_pt1 | contig 16712 bp, 14 predicted proteins | sample MGYA00580572_ERZ773106 | MGnify/ENA primary metagenome ERZ773106 (study PRJEB29015, sample SAMEA2737868) | human gut metagenome | biome: human gut; feature: human-associated habitat; material: faeces | place: China | collected 2012 ... | reverse complement strand
CCCAGCTCCAGGGCGTTTTTCATGTTGTGGGTGATCATGAGGCAGGTAATGCGCTCCCCCTCCACGATTTCCCGGGTGAGGCGGAGCACCTTCTCCGCCGTGGCAGGGTCCAGTGCGGCGGTGTGCTCGTCCAGCAGGAGCAGCTTGGGGGGCACCATGGTGGCCATGAGCAATGTCAGGGCCTGCCGCTGACCGCCGGAGAGGAGGCCCACCGGCTGGCGCATCCGGTCCTCCAGGCCCATGTCCAGCCGGGCGAGCTGCTCCCGGAAGAACGCCTTGTCGGCCTTGGAGACCCGGCTGAAGAAGGCACGCTGGTGCTTGGCGGTGCGGAGATAGGCCAGGGCCAGGTTCTCCTCGATGGTCATGTGGGGGGCGGTCCCCCGCATGGGGTCCTGAAACAGCCGCCCAATGACCCGGCTGCGCCGGTGCTCCGGCTGGAAGGTCAGATCCGTACCGTCCAGCAGGATACGCCCCTCGTCGGTGTAAAAGCTCCCGGCAATGGCCCCAAACAGGGTGGACTTTCCGGCGCCGTTGGAGCCTACGATGGTGGCGAACTCTCCGTCCTCCAGATGCAGGGAGAGCTGCCGCAGAGCCTGCCGGGCATTGGGTGTGCCGGGGTGAAAGGTCTTGGAAATGGCAGTGATGTCCAGCATATCAGGCGGCCTCCTTTCGGCTGTGCTTCTGCTTCTGGAAAGCGGCCCAGCGCCGCAGACCGGGGGCGGCAATGGCCAGCGCCACAATGACGGCGGTGAGCAGCTTCAGGCACTCCACCGGCACCACCTTGGTGTAAAACACCACGGCGTAGATAAAGCGGTAGACCACGGAGCCCACCAGCGCTGCCAGAATACCCTTATACACCGTGCGGCGGCCCAAGACGGTCTCGCCGATGATGAGACACGCAAGCCCGATGACCACGATGCCGGTGCCGGAGTTGATGTCCACGGTTTTCTGATACTGTCCCACCATGGCGCCGGACAGAGCCGTCAGCGCATTGGACAGGCACAGCCCCACGGTGACGGTAAAGGTGGGGTCCAGTGACGAGGCCCGGACCATATCGGGATTGTCGCCGGTGGCCCGGATGGAGAGCCCCAGCCGGGTCCCCAGAAACAGGGCCAGCAGACCGGCGCACAGGAGCGTTGTCGCTGCGGCCAGCACCAGCTCATACCAGTTGCCTCCCAACCCGGTGGAGCGCAGCAGGGTAAAAACGGTGTCGCTGCCCAGCAGGCTCTCGTTGGAGCGCCAGCCCATGGCCATGAGGTTGATGGTGTAAAGCCCCGTATTGGTGACGATGCCCGCCAGAATGGAAGGCACCGACAGCCGGGTCTGGAGGAAGGCGGTGATGAACCCGGCGCACGCCCCCGCCAGCATGGCCGCCGGAACGGCCAGCAGGGGATGCCCGGCGGCGGTAAGGGTCACGGACACGGCGGCCCCCAGCACGAAGCAGCCGTCAGTGGTGAGATCGGCAATGTCCAGTACCCGGAAGCTCAGGAACAGCGCCAGCGCCACCGGCGCATAGAGAAAGCCCAGCTCCAGTGCAGTTTGTACGACAAGCAGCATGATTTGGCTCCTTTCGGAAAGTCAGTCGGGAAGCATCAGTCCTTGGTGGTGGTGACCTCCACCAGCTGGGCCATCTGAGAAAACACAGAGTAGTCGGCCTTCAGAACGGCGGCGGTGTCGGTGTTGACGGTGATGATACCGCCATCCATCCGGTAATAGTCTTGCATATCGGTCATGCCCTGTGTCATGGCCTGATAGGCCAGTGTGGCGGTGCGTGCGCCCAGCTCGGTGTAGTTGACGCCGCAGGTGGCGAAGGCACCGTTGCGGACAAAGGAGTCAGCCCCGGTATAGTGGGGGATGCCGGCCTTGGCCAGATCGTCTGCGATGGCCAGCTCGGCGGCCATGATGACATTGTCGGTGGGGGTGAACACGGCGTCCACCTTGGCGGAGATCAGGGCGGCGGCAGCGGCCACCACCTCGTCGTTGGTGTTGGCAGTCTGCTCCACACAGGCGATGCCATGCTGAGCCAGATATGCCTTGGCCTCGGCAATGGGCTTGGTGGAGTTTGGCTCGGACAGGGAGTACAGCAGCCCCACCTTGGAGACGCCGGGATCCTGTGCCAGCATCATGTCCAGAATGTATTCGGTATTCAGCGCATCGCTGGTGCCGGTAACATAGTCGATGCCGGTGAGCTTGGCGGTATCGGGATCGGAGATGGCGGCATACACCACCGGTGTCCGGCTGTCCTCAGCCGCCACGGCGGACACCTGAGCGGCGGTGGTGGCGATGGGAATGATGGCATCCACCTTGTCGGCCACGGCCTGATCCGCCAGCTGCTTCAGCACCGACTGGTCCCCCTGCCCGGAGGTGATGGTGTAGCGGATGGAGACGTTCTGCTCCTGAGCGATGGCATCCAGCCGGGCGGCGATGGCATCGGCGATCTCATCCAGCGAGGCATGATCCATCTGCTTGATGATGGCCACGGTGTAGCCGTCCTTATCCTCATCCTTACCGCCATCGGAGGGCTTGGCGCCGCAGGCGGCCAGACTCAGCACCATCAGCACGGACAGCGCCAGCGCCGTCAGGGACTTCATCAGATTCTTCTTTTTCATACGGGTATCCTCCTAAAAATGATCTCAGGCGGCAGATGAGTCCGTGGCCGTGCCGGGGCCTGCGGAAAATAAAAAAACGGCCTTCGTCCCACATGGGACAAAAGCCATTGCTTCTGCGATACCACCCAAATTGACGCCCAGCGGCGTCCGCTCGCTTCTGCGTACCATCATACGCACCCCGGTGGGTAACGGGTGGGGCTCCCGTCGGTCCCTACTTGGCCTGCGCCGTTCGGTCCGCCCTCGAAAGTCCATTCACCGGCCGCTCACCGCCCCGATCCCACCATCCGGGGCTCTCTGAAGGAATTGCCGCACCGACTACTTCTCTTTCTCATAGGTTTGCGCTGTGTTCTTGTTGTGGAGTATTATATGCGTCCGGCACACACTTGTCAAGCCCCGGCAGAAAATTTTTCTGGTCACCGGCGGCGGGACATGGTATAATGGGGACACTATCAGAAGAAAGGCAGGAATGGATATGAATTTTGCGGAGCTGTCGGCGCAGCGGTACTCCCTGCGTAAGTTCAGTGACCGGCCGGTGGAGGATGCCCTGCTGCAGCAGGTGCTGGAGGCGGGACGCAACGCCCCCACCGCCCATAACAACCAGCCCCAGCGCATCTTCGTGCTGCAAAGCCCGGAGGCCATGGCGAAGGCGGACGCCTGCATGGGCTGCCACTTCCATCCGCCGGTGCTGCTGGCGGTGGCTTATGACCCGGCGGCGGCTTGGGACCGGGAGTGCGACGGGAAGAACCACGGTGAGATCGACGCCACCATCGCCGTGACCCAGATGATGCTGCAGGCGGCGGATCTGGGCCTTGGCACCACCTACGTGGGGATGTTCGACCCGGAGAAGCTGACGGCGGCCTTCCCGGAGATGGCGGGCCTTGTCCCCATCGCCATGCTGCCGCTGGGCTATCCCGCCGAGGGAGCCCATCCCGCCCGGCTGCACACGGAACGCAAGCCCATGGAGCAGCTGGTGAAATACCTGTAAAAAATATCCGCTTCCACTACACCGGAAGCGGATATTTTTTAACTCTGTGCCTGCTCCAGCAGCTGGGCGGCGACGGAGCCGGCCACGTCGGAGCCGCTGCCGCCGTGCTCCACCACCACCACGAAAGCCAGCGGCAGGGCGCTATCGTCCACGAAGCCCACGAACCACGCATGAGGAGCACCGTCGCTGACCTCCGCCGTGCCGGACTTGGCGCAGACCGCCAGATCCCCGAACCGGGACTGCCCGTAGGTCTCCTGTACGTTGTGGGCCATCATGTCCCGCAGGGTCTGACGGGTCTCGGCGGTGAACACGGCGGCCCGCTTTTCCTTGGCGGGAATGGCGGCGGGCAGCCCCAGTACGCCGGTCTCCCGGTACAGGAGCCGGGGCGTGGCGGCCCTGTCGTCAGAGGCAATGGAGCCCATCAGTGCCAGCATGGCGCAGGGATTCACCATGTCCTCATACTGCCCCACGCCGGACCAGCCCAGATCGCCGCCGCTCCCGGCGGTGAACAGCCCGGAGACCGTGGGGATACCGCTGACGGAGAAGCCCTCCAGCAGCCCCGCCTGCCGGGCGTAATCCTGTAAAACGTCAGCCCCCAGCTCCACCGCCAGCTGGGCATACACCCCGTTGCAGGAGCGGGCAAATGCGTCGGAGAGATCCATCTCTCCGTGGGCATAGGGACAGGTGATGACCTGATCCCCGATGGTAACGCTGCCGTCGCAGGTGAAGGTGCGCTCCTCCACGCCGGGCAGCTGCTCCAGCGCCGCAGCGGTGGTGACCACCTTGAACACGGAGCCGGGGGTGTACAGACCGGACAGGAGCCGGTTCAGATACACACCCTCATAGTCGCTGTCGTCGTCGCTGATCTCCGGCGGGTCGGCGGGGTCGAAGGAGGGGTTGGAGACCATGCAGAGGATATCGCCGGTCTGATAGTTGTACACGGCGGCCACGCCCTTGCGGCCGTCCAGCGCCTCCCACGCCGTTCGGCTGAGGTCGGCATCTATGGTGAGATACACCTTGTGACCGCCGGAGAGGGTGCCGGTGAGGGGGTCAAAGCCGATGAGCCGGGACTGGAACGCCTCCAGCGCCGAGGTGGAGATGTTCCCCAGCTGATCTCCCACGGCATGGAGGGTGGCCTGCCGCAAGGCGCTGTCCTCGTGATAGACGCCGGAGGGGCCGTCATAGAGGACGGTGCCGTTGCGGTCCAGCACCTGACCGGTGCGGACCACGCCGTCGGTGTAGGCATGACCGTTGGCGGAGAAGGCGGCCCACGCCTCCCCCCGGAAGGTGTAGCGCAGGCAGAACAGCGCCAGCCCCAGCCCCAGCAGTACGATCAGCAGCAGGAGCAGGACGGAGCGGAATTTCACTTGCTTCATCGGGCATCCTCCTTTCCGAAGATGTCGTCCGTGGCGACTCCCAGTTCATCCAGAAAACCGGTGGCCTGCGGCGGCTTGACGGCGGGAGCCGGAGCCTTGGGGGCCGCCTTAATGGATACGGGCGGCGGCGCTGCCGCCTGCAAATAGGCCAGCAGCCCCCAGCAGGACAGCATACTGGAGCCGCCCATGGAGACGAAGGGGAAGGTGACGCCGGTCAGGGGCAGCAGGTCCACGGAACCCAGCACGTTGAGGGTGGTCTGGAACACCAGCATGGCAGCGGTGGCGCAGGCGGCGATGGCGTAAAAGCTGGAGCGGGAGCGTCCGGCGGCCCGCAGGGCGTAAATGCCCAGCAGGATCACGGCGGCTGCAGCACACAGGGCCAGCAGCAGGCCGAACTCCTCGGACACCACGCCGAACACCAGATCCGTGTTGGCGGCGCCCACATATTTCAGCCACGCCTCCTCCGGCCCTGCGCCGAAAAGGCCGCCGGAGGCCACGGCGGACATGGTGCGGGTCTGCTGATAGCCTTCCTCCTGGGCGTATTCCCAGGCGTGCCGCCAGACGGCAAACCGGGCCAGCACATAGGGCTTGAAGCGCAGGACGATGCCCCCGGCAAAGCCTGCGGCGGCGGTGATCATCACGATGGAGGGCAGGTCGCCGGTGCGGAGAAAGGCAATGCACAGAAATGCCACGAAGAAGATCAGCGCCGTGCCGAAGTCGCTCATCAGGGCCAGACACCCCACGCAGTAGGCGGAGAAGAGAATGGTGAAAATGAGGTTCCGCTTGGCAAACAGGCGGTCTAACGTGGCGGCCCCTGCCAGAATGAATACGATTTTCACCAACTCCGAGGGCTGGAAGGTAATAGGGCCTATGGCGATCCAGTTCTTGGCGCCGAAGATGCGCTGCCCAAACAGTACGTTGAAGGCCAGCAGCGCTGATGCGGCGGCTACCAGCGGCCACCGGAGCTTCAACGCCAGCGGCAGGCTCTGCAAGACCCGATCCATCAGCAGATATATCCCCATACCCAGCACCACGGCGGCCAGCTGTTTATATAAGGAGTGGGAGTCGTAGGCGGCGGTGACGGCGAAGCCCACGGTGGTCAGCAGCAGTGCCAGGACCTCCAGCCCACGGGAGCCGGTGCGGCGCAGGGAGCAAAAGACCCACGACAGCAGCACCAGCCCACCGAAGCCGATGCACACCGGCAGCGAGGCTCCGGCCGTCAGAACGGGGAGAAATTGCAGGAACATCAGCACCTGAAACAGGGTCAGCAGCCACAGCGTCCCGCGGGAGGCGGCGGTGCGGACCGGCCGACGGGCCTGCTTCTGGTCGGGGAAGAAGTAGATATCCACCCCGCCCATGGAGAGGGCGTCGCCGGGATTCAGGGCGGTGGGGCGCTCCACCACCGTGCCGTTGAGCAGCGTGCCGCCGGTGCGGATGGGGTAGATGCGCCAGATGCCCTCGCTGTCCCGGCACAGGGCGGCGTGGCTGCGGGAGACGGATGGAAAATTGATGCGAATATCCGCCTGTCTGGCCCGGCCGATCATGTTCTCCCAGTGGTACAGCGGATAGCGTGCGCCGTTGGAGAGGCTGAGAAAGCCCCAGCTCTCCCGTTTCCCTCCGGAGAGTAAGGCACGCCCGCAGCGGATCAAAAGCAGAACCGCCACGGCGGACAGAGCGATGCGCCCGACCCAGAGAAGCCATGGCAGCACGCCGGCAAAAGAATCGTTCATAGGATACCTCACATTATTATAATGGGGGATGGGAAATAGGTGCCAGGATGAATGGAGAACAAAAAAGAGATGCAAACAAAGCAGCGGGTAAGCTACATGGAATAAGGATATCATAGAGATATCATGATAGGGCATCGTGGATCCGCAGGAGGGGGAAGAGCCGGTCAAAACGAAATAGATATCGTGTCCACCTATGGCGCACACTCCGGCTGAAAACGCTGGTGAGAGAAACTTCTGCGGAGTGGAGGGAATCGGACAGAAACAGAACGCTTTTGGACTGTCCACCCCATGCCGAACCCTGTCCAACATTCGTCCAATATAGGAATAGTGTATCATAAATGTCAAGGGAAGGAAAAGTGTACGATGGCAGGGAAGATATAAGCCTGGATTTTGACAGGGATTACAAAGCGTTGAAAAAAGTTGAAAATAAGGAAAAAAGTCGTTGACAAGGAGAGGGGAGTGTGGTAAAGTAAACAAGCTGTTCGCCGGGAGGTGAGCGGCGGGAGACTGAAGCGAAAAAGTTTGAAAAGAGCTGAAAAAAGTTCTTGACAAACGCCCTCGTGAGTGGTATCCTAAATAAGCTGTCCGCAAGGACGGCAACCATAAAGGCTTTCGATAAAAAGTCAAAAACCCTGAAAAAAGTTCTTGACAATGTAAAGCGTTTGTGGTAAAATAATGAACGGAAATTTTAGATTGCGAGGTATTTTCGTATGGCAAGAACATATCAGGAGATGACAAAAGACGAATTGCTCCGGGAGCAGGAGAGTCTGCTGGCTCGGTACAAGGAATTTCAGGCCAAGGGACTGCAACTGGATATGAGCAGAGGTAAGCCCTGCAAAGAGCAGTTGGATCTGTCCGTGGGTATGAATGATGTGAAGGACTATGTGTCCGGCGGCGTGGATGTGCGCAACTACGGCATTTTGGACGGTATTGCCAGCTGTAAGCAGCTGTTTGCCGAGCTGCTGGAGGTGCCGGCCGAGAATGTGATCATCGGCCCCAACGAGAGTCTGACTTTGATGTTTGATTTTATCTGCCAGTGCTACACCCATGGCATCGGCGGTAAACCCTGGAGCCAGGAAAAGGAAGTGAAGATCCTGTGCCCGGTGCCCGGCTATGATCGCCACTTTACCGTGTGCCAGTATTTTGGACTGCAAATGGTGAATGTACCTATGAACGCCGACGGTCCGGATATGGACACCATTGAAGAACTGGTAAAGGATCCCAGCGTGAAGGGCATGTTCTGTGTGCCCAAGTATTCCAACCCCACCGGCATCACTTTTTCCGATGCAGTGGTGCGCCGCATTGCGGCGCTTCGTCCGGCAGCAGAGGACTTCCGCATTGTGTGGGATAATGCCTACTGCGTGCATGACCTGGACGAGGACGGCGATAAGCTGCTGAATATTTTTGATGTGCTGCCGGAATACGGCAATGAGGATTTGGTCATTGAGGTGGCCTCTACCTCTAAGATCACTTTCCCCGGCGCAGGCGTGTCCTGCCTGGTGGCCAGCAAGAAAAATTTGGACCTGATCCGTCAGCGCCTGACGGTGCAGACCATCAGCTATGACAAGATGAACCAGCACCGCCATGTGGAATTCTTCAAGAATGCGGACGGCGTGCGTGCCCACATGAAGAAACATGCGGCAATTTTGAAGCCTAAGTTTGATATTGTACTGGATCGCCTGAACAAGGAGCTGAGCGGCCTGGGGATTGCCAGCTGGTTCTCCCCCAAGGGCGGTTACTTTATCAGCCTGGATGTGCTGCCCGGCACCGCCAAACGCGTGGGCGAGCTGTGTAAGGCCGGTGGCGTGACTCTCACCAGTGTGGGCGCCACTTATCCCTATGGCATTGACCCGCAGGACAGCAACATTCGCATTGCACCTTCTTTCCCGCCCAATGAGGAGATGGCCTTGGCAGCGGAGCTGCTGTGCATTTGCACCCGCCTGGCTGCCATTGAGAAGCTGGTGGGCTGATGCAGGCCGGAGCTTCTACCGCTTGCTTTTATCCTTTGGAGACGGAGCGGGCTTTGCAGCAGGTGACGGAACTGGGCTTTCCTTTTGCGGAGGTGTTCTTTAACGCTCGGCAGGAGTTGCGCCCGGCCTTTGTGCGCCAACTGGCAGCCATTGCGAGGGACGGCGGCACACAGGTGGTGTCCGTGCACCCCTTTTCCAGCTTTATGGAAAGCAGCTGCATTTTTGGCGATTACCAGCGCCGATTTGAAGATACCATTGATATTTATAAAGAAACCTGCCATGCGGCAGCGCTACTGGGCGCCCAATTTGTGGTGATCCACGGGGCGGTTGCCCAGCCCAAGATTCCCATTCCGGAGGAACGGTATTTTGCGCGCTTTTTGCAGCTGGTGGAGATCGGCCGCGCCGAGGGCGTGACCGTGTGCCAGGAGAATGTGAACCGCTTTAAGAGCCAGCACATTGCCTTTTGCGACCGGATGCGCCGCGCGCTGGGAGACGACTTCCATATGGTGTTGGACGTTAAACAGGCGGTGCGTGCCGGGGAGGATCCCTTTGCGTTTCTGGATACCTTCCAAAAGGAGATCGTCCATGTGCACATCAGCGATCATTCCCCGGAGAAGGACTGCCAGCCCCCGGGGCAGGGAAGCTTTGACTTTCAGCGGCTGTACCGCACTTTGGGTGACCGGGTGCATTATATGATTGAGATCTACTCCCGCGGCTACCGGGTGGCGGCGGAGCTGCAGCGGGCCAAGGCTTACCTGGATACAATCAAGTAGGAGGTGGGTGCTTTGGCTAAAACCAGCAACAAGACCATGGGCATTTTTTGCATTTTGCTGTCCGGGCTGTGCTTTACGGGTATGAATACCTTTGTGCGCCTGTCCGGCGATCTGCCCACCATGCAAAAGGTCTTTTTTCGCAATTTTGTGGCGATGATCTTTGCCTTTGTGATGATGGTGCACAAGAAAGACAGCTTTCGCCCCAAACCGGGGAACATCAAGTACCTGCTTATTCGTTCCGTTGGGGGCGTGGCCGGTATGGTGGGTAACTTCTATGCCATTGATCGACTGGACCTTAGCGACGCGTCTATGCTCAATAAAATGAGTCCCTTTTTTGCCCTGGTGTTCTCTGCGATCTTCATTAAAGAAAAAGTGCGGCCCAAGCAGGCGATTGCTATTGTGGTGGCATTCTTAGGGGCACTTTGCATTATTAAACCCACTTTTGCCAATGCAAATTTATTTGCCAGTGTTTGCGGCTTCTTAGGCGGTATGGCTGCCGGCGGGGCGTACACCTGCGTGCGGTACTTAGGGCTGCGGGGCGAGAACGGACGGTTGATTGTCTTTTTCTTCTCTGCTTTTTCCAGTGCGACGATGTTGCCGTTTTTGCTGTTTAACTATCATTATATGACCTGGCAGCAATGGGCGACCTTACTACTGGCGGGCGCTTGCGCCGCCGGTGGGCAATTCTCCATTACCGCCGCCTATACCCATGCTCCCAGCCGAGAGATCAGCGTGTATGACTACGCCCAGGTGATTTTTGCGGCCGTTGTGGGCTATTTGGTGTTTGGCGATGTGCCGGATGTGCTGTCCTTTGTGGGCTACGCGGTAATCTGCGGTATGGCGCTGTGGATGTTCTTCTATAATCGTAAGGCAGACGGCACCGTCCCTGCTAAAAAGGTGTAAAGGCAAAAAACTTGCTTTTTTTGGCCAATTATGGTATAGTACGGATTGTACAGAATTTTATGGCAAGAGCCGTATCTTTCAACAGGGGGGATAACTATGAAGTGTCCGTTTTGCGGTTATGCAGAGAGCAAAGTGATTGACTCGCGTCCTACCGACGAGAATGAGCGCATTCGCCGTCGTCGGGAGTGTATGCAGTGCGGCAAGCGCTTTACCACTTATGAGATCATTGAGGATGTGCCCATTATTGTGGTGAAGAAGGACAAAAGCCGTGAGGTCTTTGACCGCAACAAAATTCTGAAAGGTATGCTCCGCGCCTGCGAAAAGCGACCGGTGACCGTAGAGGCACTGGAGACTGCGATTTCTGAGATCGAGACCACTCTGCAAAGTGCCTTGGATCGTGAGGTCACCAGCGTGCGCATCGGCGAGCTGATTATGGAAAAGCTGCGGGAAATCGACGAGGTAGCTTATGTGCGCTTTGCTTCTGTTTACAAGGAGTTTGACAGCGCCAGCGCCTTTGTGGACGAAATTTCCAAATTGCAATAAATCTGTTTCGCGCCCGGCATTTGTCGGGTGCTTTTTTCTTTTTTATCTCGGGTATTGAAAACCTACTAAATATATGGTATTATAGGTTAAAGAAAGGATGTGACGGTATGAAAATCTCTACCAAAGGACGCTATGCACTGCGTATGATGTTAGATTTGGCCGAGCACAGGGAACAGGGCTTTGTGTCGCTGAAGGAGATCGCCGCCCGTCAGGATATATCCAAGAAGTATTTGGAGCAGATCGTGGCGGTGCTTAACCGCCCGGATTTCTTAAAGACCAACCGGGGCTACCAGGGGGGCTATCGTCTGGCCAAGACCCCGGACCAGTATACGGTTGGCGATATTCTTCGTTTGACAGAGGGCGGCTTGGCGCCGGTGGCCTGCCTGGAGGAGGAGCCGAACACCTGCCCCCGCGCCGCTTCCTGCGCTACGCTGCCGGTGTGGGCCGGGCTGTATAAAGCCATCAATACCTACCTGGACAGCATTACCCTGCAAGACCTGCTGGAGCAGGAGCACAAAAATGACGATTACTCCTATGTGATCTAAACGCAGACCGCCTTGTTGATACAGGGCGGTATTTTTTTGTTCAAAGAGGGTTGACAAATACCCATAGGGGGTATATAGTAAAAATACCCCATGGGGGTATAGAAAGGATGTGCTGTTGTGGCAGATAAAGACGAAATGCAGCCGGTTTGTGCTTGCTGTGCGAAGAAGAAAGTGCGAGACCCGGAGGAGTACCGGCGGCTGATCCATCGACTGAACCGCATTGAAGGCCAAATTCGCGGGATCAAGGGTATGATTGAGAAAGACGCCTACTGCACGGATATTTTGGCCCAGTCCGCAGCGGCCGGTGCGGCGCTGAATGCCTTTAACCGAGAACTGCTGTCCACGCATATTCGCACCTGTGTTGCGGAGGATATTAAGGCCGGCAAGGATGAAACGCTGGACGATTTGCTGGCCACTTTGCAAAAATTGATGAGATAGCGGCGCATATTGGCGCCGGGAGGTGAGAGTTTGGAACAATACAATGTGACGGGGATGAGCTGCGCTGCGTGCAGTGCCCGGGTGGAAAAAGCGGTGCGCGCCGTGCCCGGGGTGGAAAGCTGCTCCGTCAGTCTGCTGACCAATTCAATGGGTGTTACCGGTACGGCCGCCCCGGAACAGATCATCGCCGCTGTGGAAAAGGCCGGTTACGGCGCCGGGTTAAAACAAAAGGGCGGCGCTGCCCCGCAGCCGGCGGCAGACCCGCTGAAAGATACAGAGACGCCAAAGCTGTTGCGGCGGCTGATCAGTTCCGTGGTGTTTTTGCTGATTTTAATGTACTTCTCCATGGGACATATGATGTGGAACTGGCCGCTACCGTCGGCCTTAGAGGGCAACCACATGGCCATGGGGCTGCTCCAAATGCTGCTGACCATTATTATTATGATCATCAACGGCCGCTTTTTTGTCAGCGGCTTTAAGAGCCTGTGGCACCGGGCGCCCAATATGGACACCCTGGTGGCGTTGGGCGCGGCTGCGGCCTTTGGGTACAGCACTTACGCGCTGTTTGCTATGACCGGCGCCCAGGTGGCGGGCGATGCAGACGGCGTGATGCACTATATGCACGAGTTTTACTTTGAGTCCGCCGCTATGATTTTAACGCTGATTACCGTGGGCAAAACCCTGGAGGCTCGCTCCAAAGGCAAGACCACAGATGCGTTGAAGCGCTTGATGCAGCTGACCCCCAAGACGGCGGTGCTGCTGGAGAACGGGAAAGAGCGTACAGTACCTATTGAGCAGGTGATGTGCGGTATGGAGTTTGCCGTGCGGCCGGGGGAGCATGTGCCGGTAGACGGCGTCATTCTGGAGGGCAGCAGTGCGCTGGACGAAAGCGCCCTCACCGGTGAGAGCGTGCCGGTGGACAAGACCGTGGGCGACCCGGTGTCTGCCGCCACGGTGAACACCTCCGGCTACTTACGGTGCCGTGCCACCCGGGTGGGGGAGGACACCACTCTGTCCCAAATCATTCAAATGGTCAGCGACGCTGCCGCCACCAAGGCGCCCATTGCCAAGATCGCCGATCGGGTGTCCGGCGTGTTTGTGCCGGTGGTGATGGCCATCGCCCTGGTGACCACCGTGATGTGGCTGCTTACCGGTCAGAGCTTTGGCTATGCGCTGGCCCGGGGAATCTCCGTGCTGGTGATCAGCTGTCCTTGCGCATTGGGACTGGCCACGCCGGTAGCCATTATGGTAGGCAACGGGCTGGGTGCCAAAAACGGCATTCTCTTTAAGACCGCTGTGTCTTTGGAGGAGACCGGCAAGGCGCAGATCGTGGTGCTGGACAAAACCGGTACCATTACCGAGGGCACGCCTAAGGTGACGGACTTGGTGCCTGCCCTCGGGGTGGAAGAAAGCCGCCTGGCAGCGCTGGCCTGTGCGCTGGAACAAAAGAGTGAGCACCCGCTGGCAAAAGCGGTGACCGCATACGGTGCGGAAAGGCAAATCACGCCGGAACCGGTCACGGACTTTGAGGCGCTGCCGGGCAATGGATTGCAGGCAACACTGAACGGCAAACTGCTGCTGGGCGGCAGTCTCAGCTATATGCGTAGTCGGGTGTCGGTGTCGAAAAATATGGAACAGCAAGCGGCAGCGCTGGCGGAGCAGGGGAAAACGCCCTTGTTCTTTGCCTATGACGGCGCACTGCTGGGTATGATCGCCGTGGCCGATGTGATTAAGCCGGACAGCCCGGAAGCTATCGCGGCGTTGCAAAAGATGGGCATTCGTGTAATGATGCTCACCGGCGACAATCCCCGCACCGCTGCGGCTATCGGTCGGCAGGCGGGAGTCGATCGGGTGATTGCCGGCGTGCTGCCCCAGGGCAAGGAACAGGTGGTGCGCGACCTGATGGAACAGGGCAAGGTCATTATGGTGGGCGATGGTATTAACGACGCGCCGGCCCTGACCCGAGCCAATATCGGTATGGCCATCGGCGCCGGTACGGATGTGGCCATTGATGCGGCGGATGTGGTGCTGATGCACAGCCGCCTGAGCGATGTGACCGCTGCCATTCGCCTAAGCCGTGCCACACTGACCAATATTCACGAGAACCTATTTTGGGCGTTCTTCTATAATGTAATTGGTATTCCTTTGGCGGCAGGGGTGTGGATCCCCATTTTCGGCTGGACTTTGAACCCTATGTTCGGCGCGGCGGCTATGAGCCTGTCCAGCTTCTGCGTGGTGGCCAACGCCCTGCGACTGAACCTATTTAAGCTGTATTCCCCCAAGCGGGATAAGAAAATCAAACACCCGGTGGTGCTGGCAGCACTGCCTATGGAAAAGGAGAATTCTGCAATGACAAAAGTAATGAAAGTGGAGGGTATGATGTGCCCCCATTGTGAGATGACGGTAAAGAAAGCGCTGGAGGCTCTGCCCCAGGTGGACAGCGCCGTGGCCAGCCACACGGACGGCACCGCCACGGTGACCTTAAACGGCGATGTGGATGACGCTGTGCTAAAAAAGGCCATTGAGGACCAAGGCTATACCGTGAAGGACTAAAACGAAAAATGAAAGGCTCTCCGGCTTGCATGCACGTGCCGGGGCGCCTTTTTTTGCGTTCTTCCACCGGGGGTGGAGTCATTTCCACGCACCGTGCCTTGCCAAATGGGCGCTCTGCTGCCTATACTGGAGTTGCCCCCGGGCAGAAAGGATGATTGTGTGAAACGGATTTTAGCTCTCTTACTTTGTGTGGTATCGGTATTGGCACTGTGCGCTTGCAGCAAGGCAAATACTGCCCAACCGGCAGGCGCTCGGTTTGACAAGCCACTGCAGCAGCAGACGGAGAACCAACTCCAGCCCCAAAGCAATATTTACCTGACGGCGGATACATTCTATTATGCCACGGAGGATACCGATGAGCGGAACACCTTTGGCACGCCCCAAAAGCTGATGGCCTATGACCTGCTGACCGGCAAGACCCGCACGGTGCTGAACGGGGTGAGCGATATTGCGCAGATGTGCCGCATAGGCAACACCCTGTATTTTACCTGCTATACTTATACTGACACGGACAAAACCCAGTGGGGCTTTTGTCTGTATGCTTACGATATAAACAAGGATTGGCCAGCATGCATTTACGCCACGCCCAATACCAGTGACGGGGTGGCGTTGGCCCCTTGCGGGTACACGCTGTTCTACCTGTGCAACACGCGGAACCAGGACGGTATGAGCGCAGACGAAAGCGGCAAAGGTGAGCTGCACGCCTGCACAGCCGCAGAGGACAAGGTGCTGCAATCCGGTCTGGAGACGGATCGTGCCTACTTCTATGATTGGTCGGACAGCGCGGCGTACCTGCTGACCAACAACGGCGGCACGGATTCGTACTATCATCTGGACTACAAGGGCAAAATGACCCCCACCAACCACCGGCCAAAAACAGAGCCGCGGGAAGAAAATGCCGAACCCTCGGAAAAACCGGTGATTGTGGCGGATTATCAAAATTATTCCATAGAGATCACCTGTACTGTACCCAAAAAGCCGAGAGACAGCGACTGTGGCTATCGTTATATTGCCCGGTATGTGCTCAAGGAAAAAGCCACCGGCAAGTCTTACGCCCTGTGCAGCGGCAGCTACTGGTATTATTACATCTAAAACGACGGTTGTCCCCTTTTGTCGCTTTTGTGCAAAATTGACAAATAATGCTTGCGATGCGATGATAAAACTGGTAATATAGAGAGGTAAAGGGGGATTTCTATGTCCAGTCAAGTGCGTACATATACGGCTAAGGAACGAAATATGTACCTGGTGGGTATGATGGGTCAGAATATGATCTACAACATCATCGGCACCGGGCTGTATTTCTACTTCCAGTCGGTGATCTTTATTCCGGCAATGGCCATCAGTATCTTTATGGCCGTGGCGCGGGTGTGGGACGCCATTAACGACCCAATGATGGGCACCTTTGTGGATCGCACCAACACCAAGTGGGGCAAGTGCCGACCGTATTTGCTGTTTTCACCGGCCGTTATTCTGGTGATTACCATACTGACCTTCTGTAACGGTATGTATAGCTCTGCCAACACCTCGGGCAAGAATGCCCTGATCGTGGGCTGGGCTGCCGTGTCTTATATCCTGTGGGGTATGTGCTACACGGTAGGGGATATTCCCTTGTGGGGCGTGACCTCCCGTATGACAGAGGTGGAGAAGGACCGGGCGTCCATTCTCTCCTTTGCCCGTATGGCAGCGGGCCTGGGCGGCGGCGTGGTGCTGCTGACTATCAATCCGCTGTCTCAGGCGCTGGGGAAAAAGTTGGAGTCCGCTGCCGGTTCTGTACTGAAGGGCCAGCAAATGGGCTTTATCATCGTGGCAGTGATCTTAACGGTAATCGGCTGTGGTATGTTCCAGATGACCGGTGTTTTTGTGCGGGAGCGTGTGCCCTCTGCGGAGCAAAAGTTCGGGTTTAAGGAGAACTTTAAGATCATGTGGGGCAACAAGCCCTTCCGCAACCAGCTGATTAGCGGTGTGCTGCGCTCGCCCATTCAGATTTTGCTGTCTGTTGCCATGACCCTGATGTCTTATTACTACGGCAACTACTTTGGCGATTACATGCTGTATATGATTATCTTCGGCGGCGCTATTTTTGGCGGTCAGTTTATCGCCATGGCGCTGGTGCCCAAGCTGGCGGAGAAACACGATAAAACGCGTATGCTCATCGGCTCTACCATTATGGGCGCCATTCCCTTTGCACTGATCTACCCGGTGTACCTGCTGGCGCCCCGGGATTTGGATCAGCCGCTGTGGGTGGCAATTCTGTTTGTGGTCTTTGCCCTGGCAGGCGGCGGCATAG
>ERZ773106.1429-NODE-1429-length-17244-cov-6.711327_pt1 | contig 17244 bp, 18 predicted proteins | sample MGYA00580572_ERZ773106 | MGnify/ENA primary metagenome ERZ773106 (study PRJEB29015, sample SAMEA2737868) | human gut metagenome | biome: human gut; feature: human-associated habitat; material: faeces | place: China | collected 2012 ... | reverse complement strand
CCCCCCCTTGATTCGAGGCAGCGCCACCGGCGCTGCCATCCCCACTGCGCTGTGCGCAGAAAGCAAAAAAGAGGGCCGTGCTTTCGCACAGCCCCCTTCTTATGCAGGTTTAGCAGCCGCAGCCGTTATTGCAGCCACAGCCATTGTTGCAGCCGCAGCCACCGCCGCAGCCGCCGCAGGCGAAGATCAGGATGATGAGGATCAGGATCCACAGGCAGCAGCCGCCGCCAAAACCACAGTTATTATTGCACATAAAACGAACCCCCTATGAAGATTGAAACCGCCCGCGCGGCGGTCTCAATCCATAGTATGGTGGGAACGCAAAAAGGTGTCAGCCGATGCGCGCAGAATTTACCATCGCGCGGGAAGCGCGGTAGGCCGCGTCGGAGAAGACACCACGCGCGATGAGCGTGTCGCTCAGCTTGCTGCCGCCGCTGACGTTCGTTTCGAGTGCGTAGTAAGAGAGGTATACGACGTCGGCGCGCAGGAATGCGGAGGCGCGCAAAGCGCTCACCTCGCCCGCGGTCAGAACGCCCGCAAAGTACGCGCGCTCGGGCGCGTTGGAGATATCGGCCTGTGCGGTGGAGCTGTAGCGCAGCGCGCGCAGCAGAAACTCTGTGTACATCTCCGCCGATGCACTCATCGTCGTGCCGAATGTCGTTGGGCCGACGCCGTTGGTGTAGCCTTTGGAGTAGGCGTAGGCCGCGTAGGGCAGCGCCCAGTCGGGCACATCGGTAAAGGGCTGGTAGGCCGTGCAGCTCAGCGCCTCGCTCTCTTCGCCGAGAAGACGAATGAGCATAATGAGCGCCTCCATGCGCGTGGGGGCCTTTTGGAGGTCAAAGCCCTCGCCGTAGCCCGTGTCCGACCCGCGGAAGAGCGTGAGCGTTTTGAGCGAGGCGGCCATGGCCGGATAGTCGACCGAGGAAGAGCTTGCGATGGAATAGAAGCCGCAGTAATTCACGACCGCGGTCTTGCCGGTGACGGTGAAAAGCGCCGTCGTGTCCTCGGCGACGAGATAGCGGTGATTTTCCGCGAGCGCCGCGCCGCTTTTGACCTCGCTGCCGGTCGTCACGTCGACGACCGCGCCGGAGGAAAACTGCACATTGACGCTGCCCGCCAGCACGATGACCTGAAGCCCTGTCGTGCCGGAGAGAATGTCGCCCTGCTTGAGGCGCGACTCGGTGAAGACGTCGGCGCGCTGCGCGCCCACGTTGGCCTCTGCCGCGGCGATGGTCGAGCGGAGCGCGGCCTCAGCCTTTGCATACGCCGCCTGATCGGACTTGTCGAGGGCGGCGTCGATGGACGAAGTCGCCTTGGTGGTAAACGTTGTTTGCAGATAGTTGAGCGAGATCAGCGGGTCGCTGCTGTCTCCCCCTGCGGCCGTGGCCGCGGTGGCGAGCACCGTCACTGCGAGGAGCGATGCGAGCAGGGCAATGGGCCTTTTCACGGTTTGGCTCCTTCCTCCTCCGCCTCGGCGGAGGTCTTGGAGATGCGGTAGCTCAGCGTGAGCAGACTGTCGGCAAAGTGGACGTCCTCGGTGAAGACCTCGCTGCCGACGTGCAGCTCTGTGTTGGTGAAATTCCAGATCCCGCGTACGCCGAGCGCAACGAGCTGCTCGGCGACCTCCTGCGCGATGTGCTTGGGCACGGTCAGCACCGCAACATCGGGATGGCACGCGGCGAAATAGTCGCCGATCTCGTCGAACGAGCGGATAAGCACGTTGTTGACGCGCGTGCCAATGAGCGTGGGGGAGACGTCGAACGCGGTGTCAAGCAGAAAACCGGTCTGCATGAAGTCAAAGTTGCGCAGCAGCGCGTGGCCCAGGTGGCCGGCGCCGACGACGACGAGGCGGTGCTGCTCGTCCACGCCGAGAATGTGACCGATCTCGGTGCGCAGCTCCAAAATGTTGTAGCCGTAGCCCTGCTGGCCGAATTCGCCAAAGCAGCTCAGGTCCTGGCGGATCTGCGAGGCGGTGATGCCCATGCGCTCGCCGAGCGAGCTCGACGAGATGCGCACGATGCCCTTGGAGTGCAGATCGTCGAGATAGCGGTAGTAACGGGGAAGACGCCGGACGACAGCGTCGGAAATTTTGCGTTTTTTCATAAGGAACGATCCTTTGTTTTAGGATACTGCAATTATACGAGCGAGAGAAGAAGTTGTCAATTTTTTTAACGATCTTTGACGAAAATTTTAGCTTTACAGAAGTGGAAAAAGTTGCTATACTTACTTTGTTAACCCCTGCGTCCCAATTCAATATGTGCCCGTAGCTCAGTTGGATAGAGCGTCAGACTCCGACTCTGAAGGCCGCTGGTTCGAATCCAGTCGGGCATACCATAAGGTGGCAACAATTCGGATATTTTAAGCGCAACGCTTAGAATACCAAAGGGTTGCCGCCTTTTTTTATTTCAAATTTTGCACTCAGGAAAAAAGATATTTTCGCGTTATTTTGGTAATCGGGGGGATTCGAACTCCCTTTTCATAGACTTGAAGGCAAAATTCTGAGAAGCGCCCTTTTTGCGGGCGCAGAATAGAGCGTTTTTTCTTCAAAATTTCATACGATCTTTCAGGCGTCTGTTTGTTGGTTTCGTCGAAGCCATCAAATAGGCGCCCTTTTTCATTTCCAGACGTCAAAAAGGGCGTCTCTGCCTAATTCATCAACCGGCCGGAGCATTTTTAGGATGCTCCGGCCTATTTAAGTGCCCCTCAACGCCACCACAGAACTCTTTGAGAACGGCTGAGAAGCCCACACAGACAGCAATAAGCGCCCCGTCTTTCGGAGAGGCGCTTTCCCTTACGTTTCCGGCCGATAGACCCAGTGGTGGAATGTCCAGAGGAGCGGAATGTTATTGAACGCACCGGTTTTACCAATTTTTCGTAATCGCGGCGCAAAATATGCTTGACAGGTACAGTCTACTTATGATAGACTTCAAGCATCAGAAGTCTATCATAAGTAGACCGACAAAGGAGGAGGCACACATGGACGGTTACAAACTGGGTGTTGTTGAGACGCGTTTTGCAGAACTCATCTGGCAGCATGAGCCGCTGACCTCCGGCGAGTTGGTGAAGCTGTGCGAACGGGAGCTGCAATGGAAAAAATCTACGACCTACACAGTACTCAAAAAACTCTGCGAACACGGTATCTTCCAGAACGAAAACGGCACGGTAACTTCCCTTCTCTCACAGGAGGGCTATAACGCCGTACAGAGCGAAAAATTTGTGGAGGACACCTTCGACGGTTCCCTTCCCGCATTTCTTGCCGCCTTTACCACACGGAAATCTCTTTCGGAGAAGGACATTGCGGAAATTCAGCGCATGATCGACCGCTGCGGAAAGGAGTGAGCCTATGGCCGCCGTCTTTTTGAAGCTCTTAAATCTGAGCATTTCCGCAAGCTGGCTGGTGCTGGCCGTGCTGGTACTGCGCCTGATATCAAAGCGCGCCCCCAAGTGGGTGAATGTCCTGCTCTGGGGCATCGTCGCGCTGCGGCTTGTGCTGCCATTCTCCATCGAAAGTGTTTTGAGCCTGATCCCGAGCGCGGAGACCCTCAGCCCCGAGGTCGTGCGCTTCGATCCCGCGCCGACCATCACGAGCGGTGTGAAGATCATCGACAATGCTGTGAATCCCGCGCTCAGCGAGCATTTTGCCGCCGCGCCGACGATGAGCGTCAACCCGCTCTATGTGTGGACCTATCTCGCGGGCTGGGTGTGGCTCATCGGCCTTGGAGCCATGCTGCTCTATGCGCTCGTGAGTTACCTGCGGCTGCGGCGGCGCGTGAGCGTATCGCTCTGTGTGCGGGAAAATATCTACCTTTGTGATGCCATTTCCTCGCCGTTCATCCTCGGCATCGTGCGCCCGCGCATCTATCTGCCCTCCGGTCTGGACGAGGTGCAGCAGCAGAATGTACTCTCGCATGAGAGGGCGCATCTTACGCGGCGTGACCACTGGTGGAAGCCGCTGGGCTTCGCGCTGCTTGCGGTTTACTGGTTCAACCCCGTACTGTGGCTCGCCTATACGCTGCTCTGCCGCGACATTGAGCTGGCCTGCGATGAGCGGGTGATCCGCACGATGGACGAGAGCGCCGTCAAGACCTATTCCACGGTGCTGCTTGCGTGCAGTATGCCGCGTAAGGCGGTCATCACCTGCCCGCTTGCGTTCGGTGAAGTCGGCGTCAAGGAGCGTGTGAAAAATGCGCTTCACTACAAAAAGCCCGCGTTCTGGGTGGTCGCGGCGTCGGTCGCTGTGTGCGTCGTTGTGGCGGTGTGCTTTCTGACCGATCCGGAACACGAAACGATGAAGTGGGCGAAGAATCTGCGCGTGGATGATGTGGTGCGTGTTGAATTGACGATTATGCCGCAGGCGACCGACAAGCAGTATAAAGACTTCAATGCAGACGAGATTGCCGAGGCGGTTGCACTCATCAACAAAAGTAGCGGACGGTATATCAGTGAACCAGAGTCGCTCAGCGGCAGTACGATGACACTCTACATCACCACAGCTGACGGCGTGCAGCACACAGTTACGAACAATGGCAATACCTATATCCGAATTGACGGAGATACCTACCGGAGCACCCATATCACTTGGCCGTACACCGTGGGAGATTCCCCTCTGCCTGACAGTTTTCAGGTCGGTGATACGCAAGCTGCCGATGCGAACCGCTTCTATGTGGATGATTGGAGCATCTGCATTGTTGGTCAATGGCTGCGTAATCTCGGAACTCGCGTGTGGTTGGCTGACAACAGCGACGCTTACCTTAGCGTTGTGAAGCAGGACAGCCTTGCAGATGAGCTGGCCGGTCTGCAAAACGCCGGTCACGCCGTAGAAGAGTTGGACGGATACTACCGCTGCGTCACGCAGGAAGGGTTAAGCAACACGATCGTCTACCTCTATCCCGTGCCGTCCGGCGAGGCGTACTACCGGGTAGAGACCCATTGGAGCTACGACGACGCGGACGAGCCAGAGGTTGAAGTGCAGGCAACGCAGCTTCGCATGATGGCGGAGAGCTTCCGTGTGGAAAATGGAAGCAGTACGGCAGATGCCCTCATCGGCAGCTACGCCGATGACATGGGCTCCAGTCTGACGATCCGGAAAAACGCCGATGGCAGCTATGCAGCAGACCTTGGTATCTATAAGTTTACTTCTGTCGACAATACAGCAGGAAGCTATGACCCGCAGATGAATATCCTGCATATCTCCGGCACTGCGGATATTGGCGGCACTCTCGCGGCAGATGTAACCGCAGACGGGACTGGGCGTCTGATCGTTACATTGACAGAATCTCCCGTTTCCACAGGCTATCTTGCTGCAGGCGCGGTGTTTACTTTCTGGCCCCGCGTGACCGGATACCCCGAGTACGATGAGGTGTTAGCCAATATCTGCGATCTCCGCCTCGCCGGTACACAAGGCACCGAAACGGAGTTCAGTTCTGATCTTTTAGCGGTGAATGACTACTATCAAACACCCGGCTGGCTGCTGCGCGATCTTGACGGTGATGGGATCCCTGAACTGCTGCTCGGTGCGAATTGGGACGAAGGACACACCGTGATTTTCAACATCTACCGCTATGGCGGTACGAGAGCCGTCCGCGTGGTCAACGGTTGGAACCGTAACCGCTGGTATCTCTGCACCGATGGCAGTCTGGCAAACGAAGGCAGTAGCAGCGCATTTGAAAGCACCTACTATTACTACCGCTATACCAGCGGCGAGTTACAGCATCTGGAAACGCTGCTGTATCTGGATGACGGCTCCGGCGGCTCACTATGGCGCTACTCCGCCACAGCGGATCACTATGTCAGCAGTGGTGACTTTCGCTCTGTCACCGAGGCCGAAGCAACTGCCGTGATGGACAAATACACCCACGAAACGCTGGCCTTTACGCCATTTGTGGTATGAGGATAGATAGTGTGGACTGTAGTGCAGGGTTGCAGTTCGCCAGTCCCTCCGGATATTACAGCCTCTGACCCACTTTTGACCCAGAATGGAATTGGAACGGGCAGGGCTGGACGGAAACAATGGAAAATCCGCCGAGCGAACGGCGGTAAAAAGCACAAATCGGAGCCGAAACGACTCCGATTTGTACTTGAGACAGCCTCATAACCCGGAGGCCGCAGGTTCGAGTCCTGCCTCCGCAACCATCAAGAGTGACCAAAATAGATACACTCACCCGAAACCCCTGAGAAATCAGGGGTTTCGGCGTTTTTATACCCTGTTTTTTCAAAGCGTGTTTTATAGATACACAAGGGCATTTAAGAGTGTCAGGAAGGATTTGAACTCAATTCTTGGCTGATTTATGACCCATGTAAACGCTGTAAGCCGTAATACTCCGTATGGAGGTACACGAATGGGGATATTTCAAAAAATCATCGATGGATTTAGGCCCATCCCGACGGTCGAGGAAGAAGCGCTATGACTATTTTAGAGTTATGCCGAAAACTATCTTGCCATTGTACTAGTCCACCATTATAATGGTAATTACTATTTCGATTCAGCTAACAGATGGCTGGTAAATACGACTACGATTAGTGTAGTGAATAGGGAGGTAGAGGTCATGGATGTGATAGCGGCAATTATGTGGTTGCTTTTAGTTGGTATTACTATTTTTGCGATCATTTCATTAAAAGGAGGGAGCGGTGGTACTACTAATCCTTCTCAACTTTCCCCATATGTAGAACTCGTATATCACGATCTGCAAAAGCAACTAAATAGCGCCGGATATTCTCTCCGCGACATTAGAGAATTGGAGATCAATTCCCTCAATATAGAAATTACAACCGATGGCGTAAATTCTCACGGGAGCCGGTGTTATAAAAGTTTCTTCGTCACTAAATTTGCGGACTTAGGCTTTACGATCTCCAGCTGGGACTCGGAATATAAAGAGTATCTTTTCTTAAAGAGCCTTTCCCAATATGCAGATCTTCAATATTTGGAAGTGTACGCAACTCGGTGGTGGCACGATGATGATAAATATCAAATTAACGGTGACGAGGTCACTTTGGTAAAAGGAAGTTCGGGAGAATATTTTGTGAACATCAGAGATGCACAAATCTATCCCGATAAAATTTGCACGAAGCATCACATTTATGAGATGGGCCAAATGAGATTCTCATTGCGGAGAAAAGAAGTAGTTCAAGCGGAGGTCGACAAATTAGAAAAGGAGAACCGGATTCGCACGATTTGATGGATAGAAGTCCTGATAGATTCCACCACTGAGGAGCCGAGAAAAGATGGATGAGAAGTTTAACAGAATGCCCGTCAGCGTCATCCATCTTGACAAGGATGGCACAGTCATAGATGTGGAGGATTACAACCTCGATAAAATCGAGCCTAATTTGTGGGCGCTCAAAGGCCTGGCTGCCGCACTGCTCCCTGTCATTCGCGAGTTCTATACGCACGAAGAAAATATTCGAGTATTTGATGCGTGGATGAAAGAGCGGGAAAATAATCCTCAAAAACACAGCAAGCGGAAATAAGCGCAAAGACGGAAATCGGAGATGAGAGGCTTTTTATACCCCGTTTTTTCAAAGCGTGTTTTATAGATACACAAGGGCATTTAGGAGTGTCAGGAAGGATTTGTACTCAATTCTTGGCTGATTTGGCCCGCTTTATAGTTGGCTTTCCACTCTCAAATATTTTTATCGCTCATCTTTCCTAAAAATTTAAAACTTTTTATTGAAGAGGTTGGTATCATATTTTGATACCAACCTCTTTTTAGTTTACGGAAAAAAGGAGGTTCACCACATGAACAGCAGCAACACAGGACAGCAGCTCCGTTACCTCGAAGAAGTTTGCATTTCTCTCCATCGTGCGGGCTTTGAAACAAAGCCGCCGGAAGATTGCCACCTCCCCATCCTGTGGAACGATGCGCCGCTGTGCCGCATCACCGGCAAGGGCAGCGTGTACTATCGCCGGGAGGATACGGACACGCCACAGGCAGAGGATGCCCTGTTTCGTATCGAGGACATCGCCGCGAAGACACTGGAGTATATGACCGCTATGGAAACTGCCCCACGGCTCAAGGCGACCGATCTCACTGGTGACTACCGCATCCTTGCTGACTTTGGTGACGCGGTGCTGGCGGGCCACCCCACCGAACGCGGCGTCCAGTTTGTGACCTGGGAGTGGGACTTCGACCACAAAGGCGTCCATCACGGACATTATTTCCAGGATGACTATGACGCCGCCAAGCGGGACTTCACCGTGCGCGGCAGGCTTGTTCAAAAAGACGCCCTTTTTGAGCCGGAGCAGCTTGCGGAGATCTACCGCGCGCTGGCGTTCGTCCGCGAGCAGGATGAAAGCCTTTCCTTCGGACGGGATCAGGAACTGGCGGAGCTCATGGACCAGGTCAGCGGACTGCTGCCCGCGGATGTTCCGCGGCAGCGGGATGCGCCGGAACAGAGCGGCATGACAATGAAATAGGTATCCACGCGGGCCGGACAGAAATGTCCGGCATTTTTTATTTTAGGAGGAAAAGATGATGGAAATTTACGGCACGATTCAATTCAGGCTCATTCTCCCGCATATTCCCGGTTTCCAGCAGGAGCCACTGCCGGAGCCTGTTTGCAGCCATTCCCCGGATTGCAAGGACTGCCCCTATCCCCGCCACGGTTTTCTCTGCTGGGGCGCGGACGGAACCTGCCTGCGGAGCCGAATGAACGAGATCAACGAGAAAAAGGAGGACAACGATCATGATGAGCGCAGTTCTGAGTAATCCAAGCCACCCGAAATACGGTGTGGCAACGATTCCCTTCCCCATTCCCCGGGACCAATACACATACTGCATGGAGCTGCTGGCGGCGCTGGAGATCGGCGACGCGGTCAAAGCCGACTGCAAGGTGGAGAAGATCGACAGCTTCTACACTGTCCTGAAACGAGCGGAAATGCTCACGGTCAATGTGGAGGAGCTGAACTACCTCGCCAAACGGCTGGACAGCTTCGACACCGGCGAGGCCGCACAGTTTCAGGCAATGGCCCACAAGCTGGAGCTGTTTGAGCTGAAGGATCTCATCAACCTGACCTTCTGCTGCCAGCAGGCCACGGTCATTACCGACTTTTCCGACCTCGCCGCTGTTGGCCGTGACCACTACATGAACCTGCACGGCGGCAGCGCAAGTGTGGATGAGCTGAACGCGCTGGACGGCAAGGGAACCGCACGGCAGCTCATTGAAAGCGGCAGCGGCACGGTGACGCCCTATGGTGTGGTCTACGACAACGGTATGAAATTAGAGCAGGTCTACGATGGTCGGTTCTTCCCCTGCTATTACTATGAGCCGAATGTCATCACCGTTGCGGTGACCTCCAAAAGTGAGCCGGAGGACACCAATCACATCACATGGCTGTTCCTCCCCATGATTCAGGAGGAGGTCGACCGCGCTCTCCTTCGTGGGGGCATCACAGATCCCGCCGATGTCCGCCTGCGGCTGGAGGACAGCCAGCTTCCCAACGAGGTGGATGTTCTTCTGGATATGGAGCACGAAGCTCTCTCTGACCTCAACGAACTGGCAGGGGCGACGGATGGGTTGTCAAAAGCGGATATGGAAAAGCTGGGCGCTGTGATCATGCTGGCAGAGCCAAAGTCCGCGGCACAGATCAAAAACCTTGCAGAAAGCCTCGACCTTTTTGACTTTGCCCCCGGCGCACACTCTCCCGCCGAGTACGGCAAGTACATGATCCGGCAGTCCGGCCGCTTTGAGTATGACGAAAATCTCGACGCTTTTTATGACTATGAAAAGTACGGCACGGAGCGCATGAATGAGGAGGACGGAGTGTTCACCGACTGGGGTTACATCGCCTATAAGGGCTATTACAGCATGGAGGACGTGATGAGCGGCAGCCAGAGCAGCCGCATGGAGATGGGAGGTTTTTCACGATGATCATTCAGGCGGAACTGAAGTGTAAGCAGACCGGGTGTGAGGCAGATCCCTGTGCCGTGGATAAGGTCATCGAGCTGCCAAGCCCGCGGTTCAAGCAGTTCAGCCGCGCACTGCTGGCTGACTACGATTTCATCGCAGAAAACAAAAATGCCATCCGACACGATGATGACTCCAGGCACTGCCTGCTCATCCTCGACGCGGAGGGAAAGGACGGTTTCCTTGTTGACCCACAGGGGTACAACTACGCCCGGTACAGTGCCTTTGTCCCTAACGCCCGCAGTTTGCTGACGCCGGATATGGGGATCGACCGCAGCTATCTTTCGCCGGCAGAGACTTGGCGGGATGAGAGCAGGGATGAAATGCTCCGCATGACGCTGCGCGTCGATGGAAAGCCGGACTACACCCTCGTCCTCCCCGCTGACGAGGAATACCTCGACGCTGTGAAGGCTTACCTCGATATCGATGTTTTCGCGGATGCCATGCTCTGTGATATTCGCTTCAAGGTGCCTTACATCGGAGAACTGATCTGCGACACGGACTGCCCCGCCGTGGAGGATTACAACGACTTTGCGGAGGCCTTAGAAGGGATCTGGCAGAAGGACGGAATGCTTCTGACCTACGCCGCCGTGTTGGATGCTGAGAAGCCCGAAACCCTGCACCGTGCCTGTGAGCTCCTGCGAAATCTGGACAATTATCAGCGCATCACGGAGGGTGCTTACGGTTACGGTCAGCAGCGATTGCAGGAAACGCTGGGGCTGGATGATGAAGCCATCTATGAGTTGGAGGGCTACATGGATTTTGAGAAATACGGTCAGGACTGCATGGAAAACGACTGTGTGACAAAAACAGAGTTCGGCCTGCTGCGCCGCCTGGAGCCGCCCTTCCCGGAGCAGCGGCAGGGACACCAAATGTTTCGGTAGACTTTGCGGCAGATGTGTAGTATGTTTGCCGTTACCAAAATAGGAAAGGAAGGAAACCCAAATGGCTGTAAACGCAAGAACAGAGGAATTCCAACACATTGAAGTATTTGATAAGCCCGCGCTGTTCACCAACGGGCGTATCGCCCGTGATACCGTGCCGAAGGGCTGGTACTGCTATGATATTCGCGGCTCTGACGATGATCCCGGCGAGCTGTGTTACATGGAAGAAAATGTTGTGGTCAACCACGCAGGCTCGGTGCTGATGCCGGAAAAGCTGGCGATGCCTAAGTCCGGGCGGCTGGATGTGCGGGATGAGCTCGGTTTTCTCGATGAAGGCAGCATGACGCTCCGTGAGTTCTGCGAGGCGCATCAGCTCCCGTATCCCGCGGAGAACATGAAATTTCATATCCGACCTGCCCGCCCGGAGGAGGCGGGCTTATTTTATACCCCGCACCCTGAAGAAGATAAGCGGCTGGGTACCGTTGGCCATGTCCGCATGGACTTCGGACGCAGCGGAAACGAGTTCTGGCATACATGGTGGCCCCGCGGCCCGGAGGAGCTGAACAGCCCCGCATTCAAGCTGGAGCTGCAGGAGGTCGTGGACACGCTGCGGGAGAGTGTACTGAAAAACCGCTTCGCGATGGAGCGTTTCTGCTATGAACACGGCGGGAAAATCACTGGTGGCTATGTGCAGAACTACGGCTACATCGTGGAAACGGAGCGCCACCGCTACTGCCTGCGCTGCAACCCGTCCCCCGGAGATTATAACGGTTATCTGACCTGCTTTGATCTCGATGTGCAGAGACAGAACATGGCGCGGGACAAGCCTCTGGTGGGCCGCGTCACCTGTGCCAATGGCGATACACAGGAGTTTACCGATGCTGAAGCCTTTCTCGAGTGCGTGCGGGAGGAACTTCCGTATCGCCCGACCACAGGATTCCGTTACGAGGTGCTGACCGACGATCCCACCGTCCGCAAGCAGGTGGATGACATGATCTTTGACTTCTATGGCGAGGAGAATCCCCGCCAGTTGGAGGAATATCAAAAAACGCCCAAACAGGGCATGACAATGGGAGGAATGTGAGTATGGAGAGAAAAATGGTGAATTTCATCAAGGAGCAGTATCCCCCCGGCACCCGCATTCGACTGAACGCTATGGACGACCCCTACGCGCCCATTCTTCCCGGCACCGAGGGCGAGGTAGACTTCGTGGACGATGCGGGACAGCTCCACATGAAGTGGGATAACGGCAGGTCACTGGCACTTATTCCCGGCGAGGACAGCTTCACGGTGCTGCCGCCCAAGCTGACCACCCTTAAGCTGTATATGCCCCTGACCGCCGATCTCTACGAGCGGAACGAGTACGGCGAATTTGATGATTGCAGCATATTGCTGGCAGGGAGTGAGCTGCGGGGCTATCAGGATCAGATCATGGCGGCGCTGGTGAAGAACCGGATGCCGGAGGAGGCGGAGCGCGGTCTCATGCATTGGTATGATGAAGCCGACAGCGTTGACCGCAAGGTGCGCTCCGCCGTTTTCACCGTGGAGGAGCGTGATCGCCAGCTCTGGGGCGTGGCGGAATGCCGCGTTGCCGGGGAATTATCGGACACAGAACTGGGAAACTTAAAGGAATACCTCACCGCGCAGGCGTCGGACGGCTGGGGCGAAGGCTTTGAGCAGCGGGAGATTTCCGTGGATGACGGCGGTGAATTGCATGTCCACCTTTGGAACTCGGACGAGTGGAGCATCCAAACGGAACAGGAGCTTTTCTCCCCCAAGCTGGCGGATGGACTGCCGGAGCTATGCTTCTCCACCCTCCCCGGTACCGGTGAGCTCATCTGTATCAAGCGCGGTGAGAGCGGTTATTATCCAAGTGATTGGAGTACAGATGACCCTGCACAGAACCGTGAGCTGGCGGACTACAACAACGAACGCCTTGGCGTGACACAGGAGCAGCGCCTTGCCATGGAGTGCGGCAGCATGCACGGCTGGGGCGTCCCTGGTGCTGACCCCAGCTACTATGAGCAGAAGATGGGAGGAATGAAGTTTGGCTAAGAAAGTGTTTGCCATGTATCTGGCAAAGGAGGGCAATCCTAACAGCGATGCATACGCAAAGCTGGACTTGCCCGCCTCACCGTGGGAACTGTGGGACGCGCTGGAAAAGGTGCGGCTTCAGACAGACGATATCCTGTACATGGAGATCGAAGACTACTATGCCTTTGAGTATCTCGCTCCACATTTGGACGGGTTAGAGATCAGTCTCAACGAGCTCAATGACCTCGCCGCAAGGCTTGCAACGTTGGATGAGGTACAGGGGATCGCCTTTGAGGGACTGTTCTCCATGGAGGTGCAGAGAAAAACAAACGCCAACGGCGGCGTCATCACGCTGCAGGATCTGCGGGATCTGGCGGTCAGCGCAAAAACCGACTGCTATCATGTGGTGGATGCTGCCGACGACGCACAGCTTGGCCGCTTCTATGCGGAAAACGGATTCATCCCCGAACTGGACGGCATATCCGACGGGGTGTTCGAGATGCTGGACTTCGCCGGCATCGGAAGAATGATGCGATGCAGTGAAAACGGCGTTTTTGTGGGCAGCCTGTATGTGCTGCGGGATGGCGAGCTGACAACCGCGCCGCCCGTCCAAAAGACGCTGACGGAAAAGCCGGGATACCTCTTCCGACTGACCCTCGGCCTATGCCCTGACTTCGGTGGTAACCGCACGGCGGTGCTGGATTTGCCTGCGTCAGAAGAGGCGCTGGCTGCGGCACAGGAGCAGCTCGGCACTCTGAATTGGGAAAACACCGTTGTTCTCGACTATGACGGCATTCTTCCTAATGCTGCCTTTTTCGCAGACCTCCCCTCTGAACTGGAGACGTTCAACGAGTTCGCCAAAACAGTGCAGGATGTGCCTTTTCCTGAAAAGCAGCTTCCAAAGCTGAAGGCTCTGCTGAAACAGTTTGAGGTGCAGGACATCGAAACCGCCATAGGCTTGACGGAGCATCTGGATGACTACGTCCTCACACCGGAGATCAGCTCGCCGCAGGAAACTGCCATCGACCAGCTTCACTTCATGACGGATGACCACTCGGTGGAATTGCTGATTTCCCATGTAAACCTCTACGCCTACGGCTGCGACCTCGTCAGGGAGGACAACGCAGTGCTCTCGCCCTACGGCCTGCTGCACCGTGCGGACTATCAGCCCATGCTGACGCCAGTGCAAAAAGCATCAGAAGCGAACATGACGATGAGATGAGTAAAGCAGCTTACAACCTCTCCAGGCATTTCCGCGCAGCATAGGCGATAAAGTCTTCCGGCGTGAGGACTTCGGCACCATGTGGAATCTCACGCCATCTTTTCTGTACATCAGGATCAGGGCTACACATTGCCACCGCCATTGCAATCCGGATTTCTTTTCGCACCTCATCTACGGTGGTGTTGTGTCTACGGGCAACTTCTAACAGTGCGGTATCGGCGCTTATGTTCTTTCTCTTCATGGTATCTCTCCTTGCTATTTTGAACGGTTGCCGTTCTTATAGAACTACAATAGCACAGAGGTTTAGGGTAAAATCGTCGAACGCAGTCGAAAAAAAACAGAGGTCTGCAAATAAGCAAACCTCTGCACCGGTGTTACCGCAATTCGTCGACCAAAGTATCCAGCACATTCATCACCTTACGCTGCCCTTCTGGTGACAGTGTTTTCAATCGCTCGGAGAGCTCTGTGGCGTGAAGCAGCGTTGCCACATCCAAATTATCCTGAAGCAGCTCGTCCGTTCCAACCTTGAGTACATTGGCGATGGTAACCAGCTTATCCAGCTTTGGTGCTTTGACTCCGCGCTCGACCACACTCATGTGGTCCACGCTGTAGTCCACGGCAGCAGCAAGATCCTCCTGCGTCATACCGGCACGCTCACGGGCAGTTTTGATTCGTTTTCCCAATGCGACCTGATCCATACAGCAATCTCCTTTTGAACGGAATCCGTTCTTAAAGTATATTGGAGATGTTATTCGATTCACAGGAGCAAAAAGAACGGCAGCCGTCCTGTATGGACGGAGCAGAAAAAAATAACAGCAAGGGGCCGTATTCCCGGATGGAGGAAGCGGCCCCCTTCTTTTTTGCTCATTTTGTTCCCAAATCCGGGACAGTGGTCTCGGAAAGGAGCAGAAATGCGAGAAGAAAAATTGTTGAATTACCTGAAAGGAGCATGTACTGGGCGAAAATACAGAGCGAGCGGTGCTGAACTGGAAGCGGCCCTCGGGATTAGCGGAACAGATCTTCGTAAACTGGTAAATCGTATGAGGCGCAAGGGTATTCCCATTGGGAGTGATCGATGCGGATATTTCTACGCTGCGACTGCCGGCGAAGTCTACTCCACGATTCAGCAGCTTCAAAGCATGGAAAATGGACTGGCGGCAGCAAGGCACGGATTAGAGCGGTCACTGGATGCGTTTCCCTTGAGAGAAGGTGCATCTTGAACAGCTTTATCCCTTGGGTGGGGGGCAAAGGTAAGCTGCTGTGGATCATTAACAAGATGGCACCGGAGCGATATAGCCGCTTTATCGATGTGTTTGGGGGCAGCGGCACAGTAACCATGAACCGCCCTACTCGGAAGGGGTGCATGGAGGTCTACAACGACTTCAACGGGAACCTTACCAACCTGTTTTGCTGCGTGAAAAACCGCACCCTTGCGTTGCTTTCAGAATTGGGCTTCTTGCCGTTGAATACGCGGGACGACTTCAATGTCCTTTACAAGTTCTTCTCCAGAGGTGAGTTCACGGATGATTACCTGCAGGAGGAGATGAATCTGACAGAGGTCTACTTGAAGCCTCCCGATGCCGAAGCCATCCGCGCACTTATGCTGGAACGCGCTCCGCGCGGAGATATCCGCCGTGCCGCAGATTACTTCAAGCTGGTTCGCTACAGCTTCAGCGGCAGCGCCAAGTCCTTCGGCGGCAAGCCCTGCGACATACGCCGCTTCTTTCATCTCATTTGGGAGTGCTCCCGCCGACTGGCAAATGTCATCGTGGAAAATAAGGACTTTGAGGATGTCATCCGCCAGTATGACCGGGAGGATGCCTGGATCTACTGCGACCCGCCCTACTTTGAGGCGGAGTGCTATGAGGTGGGCTTCCCAAAAGCGGATCACCAGCGGCTCCATGACACGCTTCTGAATTGCCGCGGGTATGTTATGGTGTCCTACAACTACTGCCCGTACATTTCAGAACTTTATAAAGAGTTCTTCATCTTTCGCACTGTCCGTCCCAACAGTATGTCGCAGACGGCAGGCAGCGAATATGAGGAAGCCATCATCACCAACTATGATCCCCGTAAAGCCTGCTGGCAGCTGACTTTAGACTGCTTGCTGGATGGCAACAGCGATACCCGATACGAACTGATGCACGAACCTACCCATGCTATCAAAACACCAATCAAAGAAAAATGAGGAGGAACCATACTATGAACCTTATTCTTACCAGAGACAAGGCCACCACCATCCCGCCTGCGGCAATGAAGCTGAGTGGCATTCCCGACAACGCAAAGCTGGAACTGACCACGTTGGACGGAGCTGTGATCCTGACGAAATCCAAAATGACCACGATGGAATATGTCAAGTTGCTCACGGCGTTGACCGCCCATGTTGGTCAGATCCTCCTGTCCTTGCGGGACACCTGTGGCCACTGTGACGAGTGCGATGAAGGCGGTTGTGTTTACAGTAATCTGTCAATCGAAGAACTTTGCCGACCTTCTGTCACCGTTCCCGATTGGGCCCGAGAGGAAGCGGACATCGCGCCCGACGCCAAGCTGGACTGCTATGTGGATGAGGACTCCGGCGTGATTACCGTCTGCGAGGCAGACAATGACTTCGACCTCTCCGATGTATCGCCCGTAATCCTGTACGCTCTGCGCAAGTCCGGCTGTTGTTTATCCGCTCTGGAAAATGCGCTGATGGAGAATGATATTATCTACGATAAGTGATACCGTAGGCATTCAAAGAAGAAGCGAGGTGAGATATCCAAAATGAATGAAACCTATCCCTACCCGTATTCCGCTGCTGAAGCCCGTAAGCGGAATGAACTTTCCCTTTGGCGGGAGAGTTACAAGGCGAACATTGCCTGCCGAAATGCTATCGAGGACGCCATCCGCCAGAACTTTGATGGCATGAACCTTCAGACAGATTGTTTAAAGGCCGTGCTGGACGAATACGGCTTCAAGCGCACCGCATGGGTGCTCGCCAATACTCTGCACGAACTCAAGTGGGATGGGCGTTTCAGCTACGCCAACAAGCATTGGGCAGAGAAGATATATTCCCACAGATCTCAACCACAACAGCGATTTTGTTGTCCGAAGCCATCCGGCCGTGCTGGATGGCTTCGTCAGTTTTTACCGCAAGGCGGTGCAGGCGTTAAATCTCTTTGGCGCGGAGCATTGTGTCGGTGACCGCGCCGAGCAGGACTA
>ERZ773106.1363-NODE-1363-length-17969-cov-6.974545_pt1 | contig 17969 bp, 10 predicted proteins | sample MGYA00580572_ERZ773106 | MGnify/ENA primary metagenome ERZ773106 (study PRJEB29015, sample SAMEA2737868) | human gut metagenome | biome: human gut; feature: human-associated habitat; material: faeces | place: China | collected 2012 ... | reverse complement strand
TTGAAATAAAAAGTGATATTCTCAGCACAACAGGATCTGATATATTCTCAGGATGTTCAAGTCTTAAGGAAGTAAAATTAACAGGCAGTATGAAATCCATTCCGAGCAGTATGTTTTGCGGAGCAAGCTATCTGGAAAAAGTTGAACTGCCGGAAACAGTAAAGGAAATAGATTTTAATGCATTTGGTGGATGCAGCTCATTAAAGCAGATGGTATTTCCAGCTGGGTTAAAGAGTATAGATGACTCTGCATTTACAGGTTGTAGCAGTTTGACTAATATAGTGGTTCCCGGCAGAGTAGAGACAATTGGAGGACGCGCATTTGAAAATTGCAAAGGACTTACATCATTTGAAATAAAAAGTGATATTCTCAGCACAACAGGATCTGATATATTCTCAGGATGCTCAAGTCTTAAGGAAGTAAAATTAACAGGCAGTATGAAATCCATTCCAAGCAGTATGTTTTGCGGAGCAAGCTATTTGGAAAAAGTAGACCTGCCGAAAACTGTAAAGAAAATAGGTTTTAATGCATTTGTTGGATGCAGCTCATTAAAGCAGATGGTATTGCCGGCTGAATTAGAGGGGATAGATGGATATGCATTTTCAGGTTGTAGAAGTTTGAAGGATATAGTGGTTCCAAGTAAAGTTGAGACAATAGAAGGTGGCGCATTTTCAGGTTGTTCTATATTGGAAAAAGCCACTATTTATAACCCGGAGGCAGAGATTGGATATGATGCATTTGAAAATGATTCACGTCTGACAATTAAATGTTATCAGAACTCAACCGCAGAGAAATATGCAAAGGAAAATTCAATTAATTTTGATACATCTCTTGGAGTATATAATCCGGTTAAGCCAAAGGGGGATAATGCAAAAGCAACTGGTCTCCTTCAGGGAACGGATAATAACTGGTATTACTTTAAAAATGGCAAGGTTGATGTGAAAAAAAATGAGATCACAAATAATAGTAATGGTTGGTTTTATGTCCGTAACGGAAAAGTAGATTTCAATGCTAATGGAATCGGAAGCAATGCAAATGGAGAATGGTATTGTCAGAACGGTAAAGTGAATTTTGACCTCAGTGGTGTAGTCTATTCTAATACGTCGGGCTATGAAGGCTGGTATTACATTGTTCATGGTAAAGTGCAGAAGGGCTCTGAAACTGTGGCAGCAAATAACCTTGGATGGTGGTATATAGGAACAGATGGAAAGGTTGATTTCAATAAGAATACAGTAGCGCCAAACTCAAACGGCTGGTGGGTAATCAGAAACGGAAAGGTGGATTTTAGCTATAATGGAATTGCCTCAAATGCGAATGGTGACTGGTATTGCCAGAACGGAAAAGTAAACTTTAATGCAAATGATGTATTGTATACACCGCAAGGCTGGTATTATTTCCGGGGAGGAAAAGTACAGAAAGGACAGGAAACAGTCCAGTGTAACAGCAGTGGCTGGTGGTACATTGGAAAAGATGGTAAGGTTGATTTCAACTATAACGGAATAGCCTCAAATACAAATGGTGACTGGTATTGCCAGAATGGTAAGGTTAACTTCAAAGCAAATGGTGTATTGTATACCCCACAGGGCTGGTACTATATCAATGGTGGACAGGTTCAAAAGGGAAAAGAAACAATTCAGTGCAATAGTAATGGCTGGTGGTATATCGGAACGGACGGAAAGGTTGACTTTAGACATGAGGGAATAGCTTCAAATGATAACGGAACCTGGTACGTTAAAGATGGAAGAGTATCATTCGCAGATAATCTTACATATACTGACAAGGCTGGTCATAAATACAAGGTTGAGAACAGCAGAGCAACAAAAATTGACTAGTAGTGAGGGCTAATGAAAATATCAATAATAATTCCATGTTACAATGAGCAGGCTTCTGTACCATTATTTTATTCAGAAGTAACAAAGATATTAAAGAGTTTAGAATATGACTATGAGTTGTTGTTTGTAAACGATGGCTCAGTGGATAATACACTAGATGAATTAAAATCAATATCTCATAATGATTACAAAGTTAAATATTTGTCATTTTCAAGAAATTTTGGAAAAGAGTCTGCCATGTATGCGGGATTTTGCAATGCAGATGGAGATTTCGTTGCTGTAATGGATGCAGATATGCAGGATCCACCATCTTTGATACCAAAGATGGTGGAAATATTAGAAGCAGGAGAATACGATTGTGTTGCAACAAGGCGTGTAAACAGAGATGGTGAACCGCCGATCAGATCATGGTTCGCGAAAAAGTTCTATACGCTTATCAATAAAATATCAGATGTTAATATTGTTGATGGAGCCCGGGATTTCAGAATGATGAAAAGGACTATGGTAGATGCTATCATAGCAATGGGAGAAAGAAATCGTTTTTCAAAAGGGATTTTTGGATGGATTGGATTCAAAACATACTGGATATCGTATGAAAATACAGAAAGAGTGGCGGGTAAAACCAAATGGAGTTTTTGGAGCCTGTTTAAATATGCAGTGAATGGAATAATTGATTTTTCGGAGGCTCCATTAAGCATAGCCTCATGGTTTGGAATGGTTATGACGGTAATCGCCTTTTTGTTTCTAGTATTTATCATCGTGAGGCGTATTGTATTTGGAGATCCGGTTGCAGGATGGGCTTCTACTATATGTGTGATTATTTTTATCGGTGGAATACAATTGTTTTGTCTTGGAGTAATGGGACAATATATTGCTAAAAATTATTCAGAAAGTAAACATAGACCACATTTTATTGTTTCTGAGACAAATAAGGAAAATGTGGATAAAATAATGTAGGCAGATATTATATATTTACAATTGACTTAAGTACTATAAAGTTGCATAATTATAATGTAACTATTAATAAAGTACCAAAGGAGGACCGCAAATGAAAAATATGTGGGTTAAAAAGGTAATAGCAGCAGCTGTTACACTCACAATGCTTACCACAAGTGCAAGCACGTTGAGCGTTATGGCAGATGCGGAGAGTACTACTGAGACCGAAGCTGCAGTAGACAGTGTAGCTACAGTGAGTGATGCTGCACAGGAAGTACAGCCGGTGGATGCACAGACGAATGAAGCAGCTACGGAAGCTGCTGATACAGAGCAAAAGTCTGAAGAGAGTGTTGCCGAGCAGGAAACAGAACAGACAGAAACAGAACAGACAGAAGCACAGAATGACGCTGTACAGGTACAGGCACAGACAGCCGGTGTGGTAGCAGATGAGCCAAAAGCTGTATCGGAAGAGAATAAGGGAGCGGATATTACAGCTCCTGTTTGTGAGTCAATCTCTATTGACAAGCAGGGACAGACTATTGATTACAATGATGAATTCACTGTTTCAATTAAGGCGTATGATGCAGATTCTGGTATAGGCCACGTTGAGTTTTATCTGTCTTCAAAGAGAAATGATGATGAGAATAGCGGTAGTGGACAGTACTGTTATATATCTAATTGGGAAATGAAGGACGGTTGTTATACCAAGACATTTAAGCCAAGTGATTTAAAGATGTCAGGAGATATCTGGATCAGTTCAGGTGAGATTGTGGATAATAATGGTAATGTTACAAAACTCCTTGTGAGCAATAAGGAAGACTATCCTCAGTATACAAATGGTGTAGAAGATGCACTTTATTCTCTGAAGGTTACAAAGCCTGTTTCAGAGGATGCTAAGATTACAATCAAATCTGTAGAGTGTGATCAGAAAGGAAAGACACTCAAGCCAGGCGATAAAGTAGTAACTAAAGTATACACTGATGGATATAATGGAACCGGTGTGTCATATGGTATGTTTTATAGACAACATGAGGAGGGAGATTCGTTTTCCACAGAGAATAAATATTCGAGTTTCTCGCTTGATACAGTTGAGCCAATGTACAATGAGTACAATGAGTGTATAGGATCTAAGATTACATGGAGGGTGCCACAAAAGGTTATGTCCGGAACATGGAAATTAGGTTCATATGGAGTATCAAATGATTACTATGCATATACATTTGTCGATGAATCATTGCTTCCGGAGTTTAAGATTCAGGGAAATGTAAGTGAGAAGGATCTGGATGAAGCACATATTGGAAAGGTTACCCTGGACAAGTGTGGACAGAATGTCACAAATGGCCAGTCTGTCAAGATTTCTGTAGAGGTATCTGATTCAAGAGGTATAGATGGAGTCGACGTGATATTCACAAATGCAAATTCTAGGAATATCTCATATCAGAAGTCATCTAAAGAGATCAATCTGAAAAGGAATGAGGCAACCGGATTATATGAAGGCACTTTTGATGTGGATTCATATACATATCCTGGTGAGTGGTATGTAAGTTCTATGAGGGTATATGATTCAGATGGCTGGTGTGTAAGCCGTTATTCTCTTGAGGAGAGTACATATTTTAATGCATATATCAATGGAACATTTGTGAATCCTACATACAATGTATCTATAATGGAATGGAACCCTAAGAAGTTGGAGTATGTAACTACAAAATCTATTACTGTCCCACGTAGAACCAACCTATCTGAAATAAAAGAAGCTCCGGTTAATGCAGAAATAGATGGTTTGAAGTTTGATAAATGGGAAAAGCGATACTGGGGTACAGGTATAGCATCTATATTAAGTGATACGAGTCTATATGCAAAATATGACAAAAATATCATTGTGTTCACTGCTTATGCAGAAGGTGATGATGATGATTATGATTATGATAATGAGACGCTTGCTGTTATCTACGCTAAAGCCGGAGAGAAAATAGAGCTTCCTAAGCTTGATTATAGTAACTATAAATGGGAAGCTGATTTGCAGGATTATGATGGATATGGCTCTATAGATGGAAATTTCTATACTGTAGGCGATGGTAGTGTACAGTATGTGGAGGTAGAGATAATTGGCGAGAAGCTTCATGGCAGTGAGAATAAGACGGATACAAAGCCATCGACACCTTCCACCCCATCTGATCAGAATGCAGGTAAAAAAGAGCCTGTAAAGCTTGACAGCAAGAAGATTGAGACAGTTGTTTCAGAGATTTCTGCATCAAAGTCAGGTCAGAAGATTGATGTAGATATGGGTAAAGCCACTGTAGTACCAAAGGATATTCTTGAGGCTGCAAAGGGCAAGGATGTTGATGTGGTTCTCAAGATGAATGGATATTCATGGACTATCAATGGTAAGGATATCCTGAGCAGTAATTTGAAGGATATAGATCTTGCTGTTACTACTAATACAAATAATATTCCGGGCAATGTGATTAGTTCACTTGCGGGCAATAATCCGGTTCAGCAGCTTTCTCTTGCATATAGTGGTGACTTTGGATTCAAGGCTGATCTTACATTGAATGTAGGTGCCAACTATGCAGGTAAGTATGGCAACTTGTATTATTACGACAGCACAGGACGTATGGTATTTATGAATGCCGGAGCTATCGGAGCGGACGGCAATGTTACTTTGGGATTCAGCCATGCTTCTGAGTATGCTATTGTGATAAGTGATACACAGGGAGTCAATGCCGATAATAAAACAGTGACAACTACTCCGGCAAAGGCTTCAACAGCTAAAACAGCAAAATCAGCAAAGACTGATGATACAAATCCGGTACTGCCTCTCATGGTTGTATTGTTTGCAGGTGTAGCATTGGTTAGCGCAGTTTATATCAAGAGACAGAGATTATAAATAATGCATAATAATACATAGTTAAACAAAAGACAGCGGAGTCAGATTTTCTGATTCCGCTGTCATATATTGTGTCGTTATTTGTTTGATTACATTGCACCATCATCGTGGGCTACAGAAGTAATTGTTTTTAGAATTATCTTGATATCAAGTCCAAGATCCCAATCATTAATATATTCGGTGTCAAGCTTTACTACTTCTTCAAAGTCAGTTATGTTGCTTCGACCGCTTACCTGCCACAGACCTGTAAGTCCCGGTCGAAATGCCATTCTGGCTCTGTGATGTGGCTCATATTTCTCCCATTCATCGAGTGTTGGTGGTCTGGTACCTACGAGACTCATATCACCCTTTAGGATGTTCCAAAACTGCGGAAATTCATCCAAACTGGTCTTTCTGATAAACTGTCCTATTCCTGTTTTCTTTTTACCATTAGGAAGGACTTTGTTACCTATTATTCTTGGATCAAAATCCATCTTGAACATCATTCCGTCGCCTACTTTATTCTGCGACATCAATTCTTTTTTTCTTTCCTCTGCATCCATATACATGCTTCGGAATTTGTACATCTTGAACTTTCTGCCATTTCTGCCGATTCGCTCCTGCGAGAAAAAAATCGGTCCCGGAGAAGCAAAATATATTACAGGTCCAATTATTATAATGAGAACCAACGTAATGAGACAACCGATAATTCCACCACATATATCCATAAAACGCTTTGCTAGAAGAGGCAAAGGCGAGGCATTATTCATGGCATTTGTTATATATGTGTAGCTGGATATTTTTTCAACCAGCTGTGTGTTGTTATGCTCGTTACTGCTTTTTGCAATTGCAATGTGTGTGGTGATTCCCATACTGTTTAATTCATCCGTTATTTTGAGTATCTCTGAATCGTTCTTCTGTGGGAAAATAAATATTTCATCAACCCACTCCTTACAAACATAATCTGTAAGAGTATCAACTGTTGCAACAATAGGAATACCGGATATGGATGTAACCGATGCATCTTTGTCAAGTGTTACAAGCCCTGCGCATCGATAACCATTGTATCCCATTCCACATATATCTTTTACACATTCGGCTATTTGCGTGTCTGATGCTACAATGATTATTGTTCTTGCAGATGTACGTGCTGTACTCTTTTGCAGATGAACCTTCCATAGACAGCGCCCTGTATATGAGATAAGGATATATACAGGTATCATAAGATAAAACGTCATTCTGGAGTATATATCACTGTTTTGAACAGTGAATAGGTAGAACAGAGTAATTGCTTCCACTATGAATACGTGTTTAATTGTTCCGCCGAATTCGAGATACCATCCTCTTTTTAATATATTTTTGAATGAATCAAAGACAACAGTTACAAAGAAATCCACTAATAGAAAAATTTCCGCCAGATTTCTGTATTCCTGTATGCTATACGGATTAGAAAATCCAAATTTGAGAATATAAGCTATACAGAATGATAACTGTATGCAGATTAAATCAATCACCATGAAGTCCCAGTGCTTCAACCACCCACTATATTTCTTTTTGTACATTTATTAACCCTATTTCCTTCTTTTGTTTTAAATAGAACCTATTTACTATATATTCTATACTATAATGAAATTATTTCAAGATATAAAGTGTTATTTTGTTAAATATAGTGAAAATAATTGCTTGCTATCATATTTTACCTCATATTTTTTATGCAAAGAAAACCCAATAATATTGCAATAGTACTTTTATAATAGTTTTAAATGTGATAGAATAGCAAAAGTATATAAAAAAGTTTAGAAGCAAGTGCACACAAGAATAGTAAGGAGTGAAAACGTATAAATGAAGAAGTTATATGTGTTAATAGTAGGTGTTTTCTTGTCATTTGCCGTGTTTTACGGAACTGACAGGGTTATGGCGGCTGAGACAGTGAGCGAAGATGTGCTGCAGGATCCGGAATATGAGAAGTATTGCGGTAGTTCATCGCAGACAGATGATGTTTATGGAATAAATGATGCCAAATCAGACAGGGATGAGCAACTGTTTGGAACAGCAAGCTCTTCTAATGCTATTTTGGGATTTGATGTTTCAAAATGGCAGGGAAATATTGATTGGAATAAGGCAAAAAATGCAGGCATCAATTTCGCTTTTATAAGGGTTGGGAACAGAGGCAGAATAGATGGACAGATATATGATGATCATTGTTTTACACAAAATATACAGGGAGCATTGAGTGCGGGGATTCCTGTTGGTGTTTATTTCTTTTCCGAGGCAATTAGTACAGATGAGGCAATTCAAGAAGCAGATTTTGTCTTGTCACGCATTTCAATGTATAATATTTCCTTACCTGTAGTCATTGACTATGAGGGATTTACAAGTGGTCACAGGGTTTTTAATGCCGGGTTACATACTCCACAGTTAAATAGTATTGTTTCTGCGTTTTGTGACAGAGTGGCTTCACATGGATACAGGACAGCAATTTATGGTAGTGCTTCCTATTTTGAGCCTAGAAACCCGGGTGAGAAATATTATCTGGATGGAACAGAACTTTGCAAGAAATATTGTATTTGGACAGCAGCATACAGCGCTACCCCGGATAAATGGAATAAGAACACTGTGTATGAATATTGGCAGTTTACCAGCCGGGCGAATGGTTTTGATTACGGAACATCTTCGAATTCGCTGGATTTGGATTATGCGTATAATTGGAATGGCTTATGTAATGTTAATGGTTCATTAAAATATTACAGTAATGGAGAATTTAATTCAGGTCATTCTGGGTTGGACCAGTATTGGAATGATTGGTACAAAGTGAAAAATGGAGTTGTTGATAGCTCATATACAGGTTTATATTATTGGAATAATTATTGGTGGTATGTAAATTCCGGTAAGGTTGATTTTGATTATGATGGAGTTATTGGAAATGAAAATGGCTGGTGGAAGGTTAAAGACGGTAAGGTTGATTTCACCTTTAACGGCTTATCAAATAATCAATACGGTTGTTGGAAACTTGTTAATGGTAAGGTTGACTTTGGCTTTACCGGTTTAGCCAATAATGTATATGGGGATTGGTACTGTCAGAATGGTAAGGTACAGACTAGATTGACAGATGTTATTTATGTCGTCAATGATCAATATAAAGGCTGGTATTATGTAAAAAATGGCAAGGTACAGACCGGTAAGGAAACAGTTCAGTGTAATAAAAATGGCTGGTGGTATATAGGCCAGGATGGAAGGGTCGATTTTACAAAAAATACAGTGGCTGAAAATCAATATGGATGGTGGAAGACGGAAAACGGCAAAGTGAATTTTAACTTTAATGGAATAGCATCCAATCAATACGGCGATTGGTACTGTCAGGGAAGTAAGGTTCAGTTTGGAGTAACGGATGTTATTTATTGTGATAACAATCAGGTCAAGGGCTGGTATTATGTGAAAAATGGACAGGTACAAAAGGGACAGGAGACTGTACAGTGTAACAAGAATGGTTGGTGGTATATAGGTAAGGATGGAAAAGTTAATTTTGATTTTAACGGAATAGCATCTAACCAGTATGGTGATTGGTATTGCAGGGGAGGTAAGGTTCAGTTTGATAAAACTGATGTTGTTTATTGCGACAATAATAAGTTTAAAGGCTGGTATTATATTAAGAATGGTCAGATACAGTATAATAGCGAGACTGTACAGTATAATAAGAATGGCTGGTGGTATATAGGCAAAGATGGAAAAGTTAATTTTGATTTTAATGGTATAGCACATAATCAAAATGGTGACTGGTTCATAAGAAATGGAAAAGTTGATTTTACATATAACAATAACAATTATGAATGGAATGGAAAAATATATAATATTATAAATGGAAAAGTTTCATAATTTTATGGTTACAACATTTTTTGTGACTAATTTTTTGTGAAAAATGCTAAAAATATAAAAAAGTACTTGAAGGTGCCCTTGGGGCACCTTTTATAATGCAGGTAAATGATGAATCAGGTCAGTGTATTCTACAGACCGAAAGCATCAAGTGCAGCACGTAGTTTCAGTTTGAAGGAGAACAACATGAAAGGTATTATATTAGCGGGAGGTTCAGGCACACGTCTTTACCCACTCACAATGGTAACATCAAAGCAGTTACTTCCAATTTATGACAAGCCAATGATCTACTATCCTATGTCAGTGCTTATGAATGCAGGCATCAGAGATATTCTGATCATTTCAACACCACAGGATACACCAAGATTCAAGGAGCTCTTAGGAGACGGACATCAGTTTGGTGTCAACCTCACCTACGAGGTACAGCCAAGCCCTGACGGACTTGCACAGGCATTTGTTATCGGTGAGAAATTCATCGGTGATGATACAGTAGCCATGGTTCTCGGAGACAACATCTTCGCAGGACACGGACTCAATAAGAGACTCAAGGCCGCAGTTGAAAACGCTAAGAGCGGTAAGGGTGCCACAGTATTCGGCTACTATGTAGATGACCCTGAGAGATTCGGTATCGTAGAGTTCGATAAAGAGGGAAAGGCTATTTCAATCGAGGAAAAGCCGGAGCATCCAAAGAGCAATTACTGTGTCACAGGTCTTTACTTCTACGACAACAATGTAGTAGAGTACGCAAAGAACCTTAAGCCATCAGCAAGAGGAGAGCTTGAGATAACAGACCTTAACAGAATCTATCTCGAGAAAAAAGCACTCAATGTAGAGCTTTTAGGACAGGGCTTCACATGGCTTGATACAGGAACACACGAGAGCCTTGTAGATGCCACAAACTTTGTCAAGACAGTCGAGACACATCAGCACCGCAAGATAGCATGTCTTGAGGAAATCGCTTACTTAAACGGCTGGATTACAAAGGATGAAGTATTAAAGACATATGAGCTCGTAAAGAAGAACCAGTACGGACAGTACTTAAAGGACGTACTTGATGGAAAATACCGCGAGCAGTTATATTAAGGAGGAAATCAAAATGACAATTATCGTAACAGGTGGAGCAGGATTTATCGGAAGTAACTTCGTATTTCACATGCTTAACAAATATCCGGATTATCGTATCGTATGCTTAGACTGTCTCACATATGCAGGAAATCTCTCAACACTTGAGCCTGTAATGGACAATCCAAACTTCCGTTTCGTAAAGGAGAGCATCACAGACCGTGATGCCGTATACAAATTATTTGAGGAAGAGCATCCTGATATGGTTGTAAACTTCGCAGCAGAGTCACACGTTGACCGTTCAATCGAAAACCCACAGGTATTCCTTGATACAAATATCATCGGAACATCAGTACTTATGGACGCATGCCGCAAGTATGGTATTAAAAGATATCACCAGGTATCAACAGATGAGGTATACGGAGATCTGCCACTTGACCGCCCTGACCTTTTCTTCCATGAGGATACACCAATCCATACATCAAGCCCGTATTCATCATCAAAGGCAGCAGCAGACTTACTCGTGCTTGCTTACCACCGCACATATGGACTTCCTGTAACAATCAGCCGTTGCTCAAACAACTACGGACCATACCATTTCCCGGAGAAGCTTATCCCACTTATGATTGCAAATGCACTTAATGATAAGCCACTCCCGGTATACGGAACAGGCGAGAACGTGCGTGACTGGCTCTATGTAGAGGATCACTGCAAGGCAATCGACCTTATCATCCACAACGGACGTGTAGGAGAGGTTTACAACGTAGGTGGACACAATGAGAAGACAAACCTTGAAATCGTAAAGATTATCTGCAAGGAGCTCAATAAGCCGGAGAGCCTTATCACATTCGTAGGAGACCGTAAGGGCCATGATATGCGTTACGCAATCGACCCAACAAAGATCCACAATGAGCTCGGATGGCTTCCAGAGACCAAGTTTGAGGACGGCATCAAGAAGACAATCAAATGGTACCTTGACAACCGTGAGTGGTGGGAGACAATCATCAGCGGAGAGTACCAGAATTACTACGAGAAGATGTATGCGAATAGATAACTGCTACTCTTTGAGGCTTTTGTGCATGCCTAAAGAATATGTGATTGCGTATATATGTTGAGCCTGTTTACGAATAACAGCGTTAAGGAGACAAAAATGAAAGTATTTGTTACAGGAGTTGCGGGGCAGCTTGGTCATGATATAATGAATGATCTTGCGGCGCGCGGTTACGAAGGAATAGGAACAGATATTGCATCAGAATATAATGGTATCTCTGATGGTACAGCAGTGACACGCATGCCATATGTATCTCTGGATATTACTGACAGAACAGCGGTAGAGCAGGTGATAGGGGCGCTTAAACCCGATGTTGTAATACACTGTGCAGCATGGACAGCTGTAGATCTGGCCGAGGATGATGATAAAAAAGCAAAGGTGCATGCAATCAACGCAGACGGCACACAGAATATTGCAGATGCCTGCAAGAAGATAGATGCCAAGATGGTATATATCAGCACAGATTATGTATTTGACGGACAGGGCACCACACCATGGCAGCCTGACTGCAAGGACTATGCACCACTCAATGTATATGGACAGACAAAGCTTGACGGAGAGCTTGCAGTGGCAAATACACTTGAGAAGTACTTTATAGTGCGTATAGCATGGGTATTTGGTGTAAACGGCAAGAACTTCATCAAGACAATGCTAAATGCCGGCAAGACACACGATAAGCTTACAGTAGTAAGTGACCAGATTGGTACACCGACATATACACTCGACCTTTCAAGATTGCTCGTAGATATGATAGAGACTGATAAATACGGTTACTATCACGCTACAAACGAGGGCGGATATATAAGCTGGTATGATTTTACAAAGGAAATCTTTAAGCAGGCAGTGGAGCTTGGTCATACAGAGTATTCTGAGGACAGACTCACAGTAGTACCTGTTACTACAGCAGAGTATGGTGTGTCAAAGGCAGCACGTCCGTTTAACAGCAGACTGGACAAGAGCAAGCTCGTGGAGAATGGATTTAAGCCACTCCCTACATGGCAGGATGCGCTGCACAGATATCTGCAGGAGATAGAATTTTAGTGAACTAAGAAGCACAGAAGCTACGAAGTAGCGAGGTTGAGTTAGATGTTGGGATGTTCACGTAATACAAGAAAGGACATAGAAATCATGGGACAGATTAAAGTACAGAAAAATGTAGGTGGAATCGAAGGACTTTGCATCATCGAGCCTACAGTGCATGGAGACAACCGTGGATACTTTATGGAGACATACAATTCAAAGGATATGCAGGAGGCAGGCATTGACAGAGTATTCGTACAGGATAATCAGTCATGCTCCACAAAGGGAGTGCTCCGCGGACTACATTTCCAGAAGGAATACCCACAGGCAAAACTTGTGCGTGCAGTAAAAGGCTCAGTATTTGATGTGGCTGTAGACTTAAGAAGCGATTCAAAGACATACGGCAAGTGGTTCGGAGTAGAGCTCACAGAGGAGAACAAGAAGCAGTTCCTTATCCCGGAAGGCTTTGCACACGGATTTTTAGTACTCTCAGATGTAGCAGAGTTCTGCTACAAGGTAACAGATTTCTGGCACCTTGGAGATGAGAGCGGCCTTGCATGGAATGATCCTGCAATCGGCATCGAGTGGCCACAGCTTGTCGGAGAGTATCCGGGAAGCGCTGACGGAAGCGGATACACACTTGAGGATGGCACACCAATCAACCTGAGTGATAAGGATCAGAAGTGGGAGACACTAGAGAATACATTTAAGTTCTAAGGTTAATTATTAATTTTGTTTTAATCCTTGCTAAAAATATTGAAAAATAAAAATCATTTGTTAAAATAGATAAATACTATGTTGTGAGGATATAGAAGGAGAAAACAAATGGAGAAAAAGAAAAAAACCACAAAGTGGATAATATTTGCAAGAATTCTGTTGATTTTACAGATTATTGCGAGTGTTATGATATTTACTGTGGCTGTGAAAACTAAAATGCTACCGACCAAGTATATCTTACTTGTTGCAGTGGGCTTATTAATTATGGAGCTTTTGGTATTTGCTTTGGTTCATTTAGGACAAAACAGAAAAAACCCAAAGGCTTCGGGATATTTTAAGCGAGGATTGGGAACTTTTATATCAGTTTTGGTTATCATATGCAGTCTGTATGGCACATCTGTGCTTAGCAAGGTGATGGGTACCCTTGATGATATGACAGGAAATAAAACTGTCATGGAGGATAAAATTGTTGTATATGTCATGAAGGACGATCCTGCTAAGACTATTGATGATGCAAAGGATTATACATTTGCATATACTGAGTCATATGGATATGAAGATACAAAAGAAACAATTGATGAGATTAATAAAAAGATTGGCGGCACAATAAACACAAAATCGTATGCGTCTGCAATAGAGATGGTAGATGCCCTTTATTCAGGCACAGTAAAGGCGATGATACTCAATACCTCATATGAATCTGTTATCACGGATACAGAGGGTTATGAAGATTTTGAGACAAAGACAAAGGTGCTTTATGATTATACCAGGACATATGAGGTTGAGAAGACTGAAAAGGATGTTCAGGTATCAAAGGAGCCGTTCGTTGTATATATCAGCGGATCGGATACCAGAAGCAAGAAGCTTGCAAAGAGTCGCAGTGATGTGAATATTCTGGCTTTCGTCAATCCTGAGAGCAGACAGGTATTATTGTTAAATACACCTAGAGATTACTATGTTGAGACGTCGGTATCTCATGGTACTAAGGATAAGCTGACTCATTGTGGATTGTATGGTATAGATTGTTCAATGAAGACATTGGCATCAATATATGATTTGGATACAATCAACTACTATGCTCAGATTAATTTTACGGGCTTTGAGACTCTTATAGATCAAATCGGCGGAGTTACTGTGAACTCTGAACAAGCATTTAGTTCATCTTTGTACTCTTACAAGTTTTCAAAGGGACCGAATAAGTTAAACGGAGAGGAAGCATTGGCATATGCCCGTGAGAGGCATAATCTTCCGGACGGAGATAATGGCAGGGGACGTCATCAGATGGATATTATTTCGGCTGTAATAGATAAAATGACAAACAGTACGGCATTATTGACAAACTACTCAGGCATTCTTGATAGTCTGGAGGGTATGGTATCTATGGATTTTGAAAGCTCAGATATTTCATCTCTTATCAATATGCAGCTGTCAGAGGGAGGCAGCTGGAATATTAAGTCATTTGCAGTAACTGGTCAGGGCACCAAGAAAACAACATATTCTATGCCAACTCAGAAGGCTTATGTTACTATTCCGGATGAGAGCAGCGTAGAGCATGCTAAACAGCTGATACAGAAAGTTATGGACGGTGAAACAATTACAGACGATGACTTGAAGTAATTAAATAGGTCAATTTTAAAGGCTGCAGTTGAGCGGAAACGTATACAACTGTAGCTTTTATTAAATTTTTGTTATAATTTTTTAAAATTTGGCAATTATATATCAAATATGGTAAAATACATTTCGGGTTGCGTTATTTAGCATTAGGAGATATGAATATATGAATTCGAAGAAAAGTATCGTAAGATATATAGAAGTGTTTTTGGATGTGATGGTTATGTTTACCTCATATCTGATTGCCAATAGGATTAAATTCGGTTTCTTTAGAACAGGTCTGATAAACAGAACAGAGCATTACCTTACTCTGTTTTTGCTGGAGTTTGCGGTATACGTAGTAGTATATTTTGTGGCTTTCAGAAACGACAATATAGTCAATCGTAAGCTGTTTCAGGAAATATATGCTGTTGGAAAGATGTATGCTTATATCATAGTATTGACCTCCGGATGCATTTATTTTGCAAAGATGGGGGAATATTACTCTCGTGTGCAAATGCTTATTACTTTTATAATTAGTCCGATTGCGACAGTTATAGTCAGACAGATATTCAAGAGACTTGTTACGAAGGAATATCATAGGTCCGGAGCTAATGAAAAAATAATGCTGGTTACCACATCTGATCAGGTGGAAAATGTAATAAAGATTATAAAGACTACGAGAAACTGGGATTTCAGAATCTCGAATATTGCGATAGTTGATTGTGATAGAACCGGCCAGATTATAGACAAGATTGAAATTGTTGCAAATGGGGATAATCTGATGGAGGTTCTCGCAACAGCGGAGATTGACTCGGTATTTGTGCATTTACCTAATGGATATGTGTTCGATCAAAAAGCTTTTGTGACTGCTGTCAATGATATGGGAAAAACGGTATATTTGAATGTGAACGAATATGAGATGAAAATCGGGGAGAGAAGATTAGATTTTCTTGGAAGATATGCTGTTGTCACATGGAAGAATAAAACATACAGACTTCGTTATCTGTTAGCAAAAAAAGGATTTGACCTGATTTTTGGACTGTTTGGCAGTTTACTTATTATCCCGGTATGGATCTTTGCTTTTATAGGAAAACTCGTCACAGGAGATTTGGGACCGGTTATCATTACGATTGTACGGGTAGGTAAGAATGGCCGACGTTTTTATTATCATAAATTCAGAACAATGTATATGGATGCTGTGTCAAGATGTGATAAATGGATTATGGAGGGGAAAAAAGGAGTGGATCCTCGATATACTCCGGTTGGATGGATTCTCAAAAAGACTAAATTGGAAAATTTGCCATCGACATGGAATGTCTTGTGGGGAGATATGAGTATAGTTGGAAATCCGGCTCCTTCATTGCCTGAATTTTTGGATTATTCCGACTATCATAGAAAGAGTCTTAGTGTAAAACCAGGTGTTTTTGGTTTTTGGCAGGCATACGCAGATAATGGTGAGAGGCTAAGTGAGGAGGAACAAAGCGAATTTGACAGAGAGTATATACTAAACTGTACTTTGGGACTTGATATAAGGATTGTATTTAGAATTATCTGTCCGTTTTGCAAGTCTATTCCAAAGGCAAAGTTTTCATCTAATGCATTGGCGCATGATGAGATGAAGATGCTTGATGTTATACTTAATGAGAGAAAACCATTACGATATAGGTCGGTTGTTTTAGAAAAACAAGAGAGACCGTCATTTGTAATTTATAAGATGCTTAAAAGGCTGGCTGATATTGTTTTATCGGCTCTTGCGCTTATTGCTCTGAGTCCTGTTTTTATAGTTTTAGGAATATGTGTAAAGCTGAGTGATGGTGGTAGCGTGTTCTATGGACATACCAGAATTGGATATAAGGGAAAGAAAATATCTGTATACAAGTTCAGGAGCATGAAGACGAACGCAGGTGATCTGGAAAAGATATTGACACCTGAACAGCTTGAGCAGTATGTAAAGGAATTCAAGATAGACAACGATCCGCGAATCACCAAAATAGGAGGCTTTCTGCGAAAGACCAGCCTTGATGAGCTGCCACAGCTAATAAACATACTTAAGGGTGAGCTTTCAATAGTGGGACCGCGTCCAATCGTGGAGAAGGAAACCGAGATATACGGTAGTGACATCGCAAAGCTTCTGAGCGTAAAGCCGGGACTGACAGGTTACTGGCAGGCATATGCCAGAAACAATGCCACCTATGAGAGCGGAGAGCGCCAGAGGATGGAGATGTACTATGTGGAGCACTGCTCACTTTGGCTGGATATAAAGATACTTTTCAGAACCGTTTTCTCTGTAATCAGAAAGGATGGGGCACAATAATCAGAACATATGTGAGAAATATGATGAAGAAACTGGATTTAAATAGTATAAAAATAAGTCTCATAATACCTACTCTCAACGCAGCAGAGTATATGCCCGGTCTGATAGATATACTGGGCAGACAGAACCGTAAGCCCGATGAGATAATAGTGATAGACTCAGAATCCGAGGATGCCACAGTGCGTATGGCAGAGCAGGCAGGCTTTAGGACACTAAAGGTCAAAAGGAGTGAGTTTGACCATGGTGGCACAAGAAACTATGCCGTAGCCATGTCAAAGGGTGATATAGTGATGTTTCTGTCACAGGATGCACTGCCTTCGGATGAACACTATGTGGAAAATATGCTGAGAGGCTTTGAAAACGAAGATGTCGTCATGATATCAGCCAGACAGCTCCCCAGAAAGGATGCAAAGCCTGACGAGGTATTAGTGAGAAAATTTAATTATCCTGCGGAGAGCTTTGTCAGAAGTGAAGCTGATATACCAAAACTTGGGATAAAGGCATATTTCTTCTCGGATGTATGCTCAGCCTACAGACGTGATTTCTTTGAAGACATAGGAGGCTTTGAAAGCCCGCTGCTCACAAATGAGGATATGCTTATGGCAGCAAGGGCGCTTAAGGCAGGATACAAGATAGGTTATTGTGCCACAGCGCAGGTGTATCACTCACACAACTATACATTTAAGCAGCAGTACAAGCGCAACTTTG
>ERZ773106.1325-NODE-1325-length-18440-cov-11.121675_pt1 | contig 18440 bp, 20 predicted proteins | sample MGYA00580572_ERZ773106 | MGnify/ENA primary metagenome ERZ773106 (study PRJEB29015, sample SAMEA2737868) | human gut metagenome | biome: human gut; feature: human-associated habitat; material: faeces | place: China | collected 2012 ... | reverse complement strand
GCAGGCAAGGGTGTCGCTGTCGCCGCCCAGAGAGACCGCATTGCGAAGTGCATCCCTTTATATCAAGTTTCGCCTTTGAAATCAGAGAGAATCATAGTATTGATGTATTTTCTCGGCCATCAGTTCTCGACGCCTTTGTAGAAAATCCTGATAGTCGCCAATCTCCATGCTTTCAAATCCGTCTGGAATACAATTCTGTTTAAGATTTTCAGCCAGCCTATCTTGTTCTATGATTCCACCATAAACAGGCTTTTTCGTATTGCATTGCCCTATCACTTCAGTCATATAGTGGGCTGGCGAACTATCTTTAATTTTAATGTTGATTTCCTGTTGAATAAAAGCATAATTCGCAATTTGATTGTATTGTGCTTGCACAATTCCATTTTTTATCAAGTAATTTTTCGGGAACAAATGGTGAATATCGCCTCTGTTTTCCAACATGGACTCAATATCAATTTCCATCGACAAAAAGCCTTTATCGTGTGCCTTGACCTGTGCCACAAGGAACATATTAAAATATGGACTGCTCGCAACCGATGTGTTCAGCCGTTGAACAAGATTTACCTTCCAGTACGCCTCAGATAATTCGCCCGCCTCTGTGATATTCAGGTACTGCATCGGATCATCATAAGCAAAGAATCTCTTAATGTCGTAATCAAATGCAGACTCTGGCGAGCCAGAAGAATATCTTCCCGTCAAAATAGACAAAGCCAGCCACTTGCGTACAATCTTTTCAATTTGATTACTATCCACTTTTCGTTCACGAAGTGCAAGAAAAAGCGCATAGCCAAAGTTCAAAACATTTTGTGAACGAATCAGCGATTTTTTCACAATTCCCGCTGAGCGCACAATCATCAAATACCGTTCGTAATTTGTCTGATTCACCGCTTGCAGAACTGCCTCATGTAATTGATTGAACGACCTTTCTTCTATTTCGATCTTAAATTCACGCGTTTCAAAATCTCGACCTGAAAGCAAGCTAACCAAATCTGCTAGCTTTCCTCGCTTGAATTTATATGTAAATGCAACACGAAGAATATCCGTATAACATGTGCGATAAATCGGTGCATTCTTTGCAGCTGCCCACTTTATAGCTTCGAATTCCGGTCTCGCCGCAAATTCAGCATCATTTTTCTTGATTTCTTTCAAATCCTCCGGAGACTCCAACAAATGACAGAAGTAATCAATCGTTTTTCGGGTCACATTTCCATTATATATTTCATTCGAAGAAATCTTAGACATTGCAAAATCCGCTTGCGACAGAACCACACCCTTAGAATTGATTCGAATAAAAATTTCCGTTACACTGTCAATATCCAAATCTTCTGCCAGCGTAATAACACCAATGCTATTATTTTGTATTGCCCTCAACCGAATGATTGTGTCATTGATTTCCTGTGCTTTGTCCATAATTCCGTTTTTCTGGCAATATTCCATCACAAAAGAAAAAGAACCAAAGGACACATCCAGCACTTTTGCAATATCCGGAATCCATTTACTGCTTTTTTGATTTGCGGAATTTGCTACTTCAAATATTTCGTCAATGGGGTTAAACGCAATACAGACCCGTTTCCATTTATAGTGGCTGTCTAAAACCTCCTGTCCCACAATTGCAGCCGCCATAGCAGTAATACGCTGTTGCCCGTCGATCAGAACTTTTTTCCCTATTGCAACTGTTCCGTCTTTCAACTTTACACTTGGATTTTGCCATACGATAATATATCCGACCGGAAAGCCCTTATAGAGCGAATCCATCAAATCACGCACTTGCGTTGCGTCCCATACAAATGGACGTTGCATTTCCGGAATCGCAATATTACCGGATTTTATATCCGCCAAAAGCACATCCACCGTATAATTATTCACGCTATATCGTGCCATAGTCAAATTCCTTTCTGTTGTATCATCCTGGAATTCTATCTAAAGTTGTTTTCATACAAAGCGTTATTAAATTTTGTTTAATCTTATCACATCCGGCGGGGCGGTGCAAGGGGTGCTCTTGTTTCCTGTCCGCGCAGCTATTATAATAATAGGTACCGAAAGAAGGTGAGCTTCCTGCACGACATCTGGAATCCATGGCACGGCTGCGTCAAGTGCAGCGAGGGCTGCCAGAACTGCTACATGTATTTTCTCGACCGGATGCGGGACCAGAACGGAGCCGAGATCTACAAAACGAAAAGCGGCTTTTCCCATCCGCTCCAGAAAGACCGCACCGGACACTACAAAATCCAGAGTGGTGAGCAGATCCGGGTCTGCATGACCTCGGATTTCTTCTTGGAAGAAGCCGACCCGTGGCGGGTTGAGGCGTGGGACATCATGCGCCAGCGCAGCGATGTGGTGTTTTTTCTGCTCACCAAACGGCCGCAGCGGGTACGGGAGTGCCTGCCGCCGGACTGGGGCAGCGGTTGGGACAACATCTTTTTCAACGTCACCTGTGAAAATCAGCGCCGCACCGATGAACGCATTCCCATTCTGTTTGACCTGCCCTTCAAGCACAAGGGCATCATGTGCGCGCCCTTCATCGGGCCAGTAAGCATCCGGCAGTACCTTTCCGCCGGGCAAATCGAGCAGGTCATCTGCGGCGGCGAAAACTATGATGGTGCCCGCCCCTGCAATTTCGATTGGGTCAAATCGCTCCGGCAGGAATGTGTGGATGCCAACGTGACCTTCTGCTTTATCGAGACCGGCACCGTGTTCATCAAGGACGGCAGGCGCTACCACCTGCCCAGCAAGCAGCTGCAAAGCCGAATGGCCTGTAAATCCGGCATGAATTTTCAGGGCAGGCCCATTCATTTTGACCTCGTGGACGACTGGGGCTACCCCATCCCGCAGGAAGATCTCTATGTGCCTCATTTCCGCGCAAACTGCGAGACCTGCGGCAGCAAGTTGATCTGCAACGGCTGCAGCGATTGCGGAAAATGCTTATAAAACAAAGGAGTTCCAGGAATCAATACAAATGGAACTTATGGCTGATCTGGTGTGCAATTTCATCCGGCAGCGGGCGGAACCCGATGCAGGTCAGGGTCATGCCTTCTCCGTTTTCATCAAATTCTTCCGGCTCCAGCTCGGTGTGGCAGGCATCCCGGATAAGGAAGAAGTCTTTGTTTTCCACCAGTCCCAATTCCTCGGCAATGGTCTTTGCTTTCAGCAGTTGATTGCGGTTCTTTGCCCCACATACGGTCTTGGTAAACGAGCCATCGAACCATTCTTCATAGGTTGCTTTCTCCAACATGATTTCTGCCCGATAGCCGGTAATTTCTCCGTCTTTCTCGATGGGTTCCACGCCCTGTCCCATACCGATGGGGTCGGTGAGGAATGCCAGCGAAGCATGGCAGCACTGCGCCGCCAGCTTACCGGGAGACATCTGCAGATCTTTTCGTGCAATGATGAGTTGACGCATTTTTCCTCCTTCTTACGACAGCTTGATCTTCAAATCTGCCAGCAGATTCACCGCTTCCGGCAGCGAAAATTTCGCATCCTTCAGGCGGCCGCCCAGAATGTCCACCCTATAACCGGCGGCATCCCGGAAATCCGCCTTGCGCAGGTCACACTGGTAGAATTCCGTTTCGTGAAGTTCTACACCCTTGAAATTCGCCAACTGCATCTCGCATTTGGCAAACATTGAGCCGACAATTTCGTTGCCATCCGAAAAGTCGAAGCGGTTAAAGTTCATTTCGGTGAAGGTGTTATATTTCAGACTGCACTCTTTCAGCGTGTGAATGGGGTCTGGGAAGGCACCATTGGACATCAGCGGTGCCCACTCGATTTCATTCAGGCGGCAGTCCTCAAAATCCAGCGACTGCACCGAAGAATGGGTGCTGCGCAGACCTGTGATCTCACACCGCACGAATTTGCACTCGTTCAGCGTGGTATGATCCAGTTCGCATTTGGTAAAGGAGCAATCCACAAACACGCAGTCGGTAAAGTCGCAGTCCTCAAAAGCCTCCTCGGTGAACGACAGGTCAGCAAACCGTTCACCTTCACAATAACGCTCTGTCATAAAATTCTCCTGTCAGCGCAGTTCTTCCAGCAGAGCCGTGCAACTTGTATCGTATCATTTCAAATTTGGAACGTGCGCGTTCCAAATTTACGCTTGCTTCAAGAACTCCCGCAGCACATCCTCCGGGCGGGGTGTATGGTTCGGGTACTTTTCCCGCAGCGGTGCGGCGGCACCATCCATAATGTAGGGCACACCCACAATGTCCAGCATCGACACATCGTTATAATTGTCGCCAAAAGCCATCACATCGGCAAGGTCGATGTCCAGAGTTTTGCAGATGCTGCTCACACCAATGCCCTTGTTGGCAAAGGTGGTGTCGATCCAGTACGGCCCTGCCACAGCGCAGTTCGCCTCTTTCCATCGTGGGACAAACCGTTCCGTGTAAGATTCTACGCCTTCGTGCAGATACACCGATACTTTTGTGATCTCCTCCGGCACCTCAGACGGGGCATGAATGATCTGATAGTTGTTCCCGATGAACTGGATACGCTGGAGCATTCCCAGACCCCGCTCCATCAGGTAAGCGGTATTCTGACCGGAGAGCATCACTTCGCCCTGCCCGTCGCTGCGGGTCCACAGGTCGTTGGCGATTTCTTCGGCCAGTGCACGGGGCATCGGGTTCTTGGCGATGCACTGTTCGTCTTTATAGATCACGCCGCCGTTTTCGCAGAGAAACACACAACAGTCTGCCACCGGTGCAAAGAGCTTGCGCAGGCTGGTATACTGCCGACCGGATGCCGGGCAAAACAGAATGCCGCGCCGATGCAGCTCCCGTATCTGCTCAAAGATCTCGTCTTCCAGTTCCTTTTTGCCGTATTGCAGCAGCGTACCGTCAATATCGCTGCAAATCAGTCTGATTGACATTTTCCGTCCTCATTTTTCAAGATAATTTTAGGCAATTCCCCGGCATCCAGAACACGGACGCCTTCGTCCATCAGCATCTTGGCAAAAACGCCCTGTCCGGGAATCTTTGTCCCGGAAAACGTTCCATCGTAAATTTCCTTCACGCCGCAGCTGGGGCTGCGGGATTGCAGGATGGCAAGCTCCACCCCATTTTCTTTTGCGATGGCAAGGGCCTTGGCTGCGCCCGCTCGGAACTCCCGGTCCACATTGATGCCCTCTTTGTTCGTGACAACGCCCTGCACGATTTCCGCCGGGCACCGCGGTGTGGGCAGGCCGCCCAGCACCTCCGGGCAGACCGGAACCACCTGATGCCCCCGCGCAAAATCACAGACCGCCTGATTGTAATTGTTTCCGCCGCTGTATTTGCAGTTTTCGCCCAGCAGGCAGGCGCTGACCAGAATCTTCATTGTTGCGCGCTCCGTTTTTCAGATACTGAATCTTTTACCTATTCTACCACGCTTTTGGGCATTGAAAAAGAGGATTCTGCTTTTTCCTATCCCCATACCGGGAGGTCCGCCGTAATCTTTTCTAATTCCTGTGCAAGAAACGTCAGTCTTTCCCTCAGATGGTTGTTATGCGGTGCATCTCCGTTCTGACATTCAGGCAGGACGAAAGATCCTGCAGCAACTCAATCGAGCAGCAGCGGCTTCCCGTTTCAACTTTTGCAAGATGGTTCGCGCTAACGTTCAGCATTATACTCAACTGTTCCTGTGTAATCCCCTTCTTTTTCCGCAAATCGCGGATACGTCCGCCGAATTCTTTTGCATCAAATCGCATTGTTCAATCCTTTCCTTTGCGCCGGAAACACAAACAGGCCGAGACTCCTTTTCCGAGTCCCGGCCTGTTTTCAGCTTGAAAATGCACAATGACCGCGACTCGATGGAACTGCTCTTGTGAGCAGCTCACGGAGTATTATCAGCCTTTCATGCATTTCAGGCAATTTTCCCTCTTGCGCAACTGAAACCTGCGCCATAGCGATATTATAGCAAGTACTTTCATTGCTGTAAAGCACTAAAACATACTGTTTTTGCAGCAAAACCGCTCATTTTATCCATCCCATTTATACATAGTTCCGAACCAAAAGAACCGCATAAAGTTCTCATCAAAAAACAGGGAGTGACATCAAATCACTCCCCGTTTGCATTGATTGTATCAGAGTTTCGTCATCCAGAGCCCATGCAGATTGCAGTATGCGTAAACGGCCACCGGCTTTTCACTTCCCAGTTCAAAAACCGCGTTGGGAGCCTGCCCCGGATTCAGATAGCGGATCTGCCCGCCGTTCTCAGTCTCCACAAAAATCCACTGAATATAGTGAACATCCGCCATGGGGTGCTCCACCGCGCCCACTGTGACCGTGAGACGACTGCCGGAAAGCTCTGCCACCGGCAGATGCTTCTCGCCGCTGGCTTCCACCGTATTGGGAACCAGCTCTTTCATTTTCTCCCCGCAGCAGACCAGCGGAACGCCTGCGTTATGGATGGTAGTGACGAGGTTGCCGCAGTGATTGCAGATGTAAAACTTTGCCTTCATATCGAAATCCTCCATTGGAATGTTATCGGTGTGTTTCTTGTGTCTATATGATAACATTTCCTATTTATGATTTCTGTGACTGAATCACGCAAAGCGTTTTTCTGCCGTCTTCACCCTTCCCTCTGCTCCACGATTTCCAGACTATCCCGCCCTACATGGCAGAGCAAAAACAGCACTTGCACACCTGCGGCCTTTGCTTCGGCCAGTGCCGTGCCAAACTCCGGCTGTGTGCTGACATTTGGCCGCACCTCGGTGATGCCTTCCATCTGAATCACAAAGGCCACAACGCACTGATATCCTGTCCGCTGTGCCTGCGCCAGTTCGTGCAGGTGCTTCACACCGCGCTCGGTGGGTGCATCCGGGAAATAGCCGATACCGTCCACTTCCAGTGTGCAGCCTTTGACTTCCAGCAGGTACTTCTGTTCGCCCTTTTCCATATAAAAGTCGATGCGGGACTTCCCATAGGTGAATTCTGGCCTGATATAGTCGTAGCCCTGTTTTGCAAGCCACTCCCCTACCACCTTATTGGGTGCCTGACTGTCCATATTGACCCAGCCAAGACCCTGCTTGTGTACCGCCACAAGGTCGTATTTCGTTTTGCGTTTCGGGTTATCCGACACTTCCAGCCGAACCGCCGTGCCGGGCAGCAATAGCTCTTTGCACCGCCCGGTGTTCTTGACATGGACGGTTTCCACTGCTCCATTCACTTCCACATGGGCAATAAAGCGGTTGGGACGGTCAACAAAAATGCCGTCTGCGATTTCTCTGTATTTCAATCTTTACTCCATTTTCAGTACAGGATTCGGGAGCCATGCCCATCCTGTTTACCAAGATACAGTTCCACGACCATCCTGCCGCTTTCACTGTTGCAGAGTTCTTCCTTGCAGTAGCCGCAGAGCTTTCCTTCCGCTTCCGATACATAGCGGTGCAGCGGTTCCTGCAGTTCCTTCGGGATGCTGCCCCACGGAATAACATAGCTCATGCCGGTATCCCCCACATCCACGATGCAGGCCCGCTCACTGTCCTCATCGGACAAAATCAGGTTCACCAGAAACACATCCGCAAACGGTGCCCCCTGATACTCTGCCTTTTGCCGTCTGCGCTCCGTCCGAAGCTCATCCAGCGCTTGATTCAGGTCATTCTCAGGCAGTGTGGATTTATACAGCAGGATATGCAGTTTCTGCTCCGCCGCTTCACTGTCATTCTGACCGTTGGCCGGGAGTTCTACATCTGCATGGATGGCGCAAATTTGTTTCTGCATCGCAGTGCGCAGAGTTTCCAGTTTCTGCTGCCGTTCTGCTTCCAATTGCTGTGCGGACTTTTGATGTACTTCTTTGGCTTCTGACTGTTGCGCAGCATGCTCTGACTTGGAATCCGGCTTCTGTGTTGACCGTTCGCTGTGCTTTTCTGCGTCAGCTTCCGAAACGTTTTGCCCTAGTACAGTCGACACCGACACGCTTTTGGCACCGCTTTGTGCTGCCGATGCTTTCTGTGCCGCAGAAGGGCGCTCCGTTCTCTTTGGTTTTACCGACCGCGTTGCACCTGTGCTCGTGCTTTTTGCCTCCGGCCTTGGTGTTTTCACCGCAGGAACAGCATTTTTAACATTTTCCGGTCGAACCCGTGTCTGCGTCTGCCAGAAATCGCTGCCTGTGCGCTGATAATAGGACTTTTCCGCTCGTTTCCGGCTGCTGCGCACACCTTCACAGATCCACGAAAAAATCAGGTAGCGCTCCAATGTGTTCCAAAAGCTGCTGCGCCGATGGCAGGGTTTATGCCGTCCACGGGACGCATACACAATCACTGACAAGCATCCGAAGAACAGAAATCCTGCCGCAAAACCGATCCCTGTAAACAGCTTTTTGAAAAAGCCCATCTCTCACACCTCTTCCGGTTACAGCTTCGCCTGATACACCCGCTCCGTCCGGGCATCGAAGCAGCAGAAAATCACCTGCATTGCGTAATCCGCATGTGCTTCCAGCCACTGCGCCACTGTTTTGACCGCAATCTCCGTGGCATCTTCCAGCGGGTAGCCATACACGCCGGTCGAAATTGCCGGGAACGCAATGCTATGGACATCATGCTCTTTGGCAAGGTTCAGCGAATTGCGGTAGCAGTCCGCCAGCTGCGCGGCATCCTCTGCTGTGCCGGAATAAATCGGCCCTACTGTATGAATGATATACTTTGCTTTCAACCGGTAGCCCTTAGTGATTTTTGCTTCTCCGGTGCGGCAGCCGTGCAGCGTGCGGCACTCCGCCAACAGTTCCGGCCCTGCTGCCCGGTGGATGGCACCATCCACACCGCCGCCACCCAGCAGACTGCGATTGGCCGCATTCACGATGCCGTCACAGTCCAGTTTGGTAATATCACCCTGCACCACTTGAATCTGATTTTTTACTTTTTCAGAAATCATTGTAAACACCTCACTTTTTGAGCAGTTCCAGCGCCTTGTCCATGGGCACACAATCGGCATAGCGGTCCGGCCAGAGGAATTCATTGTAATAGTGGTAGCTCTGCTCCCCTGTCATATACTCGTTGTCCTGCGTGGAATTTGCATAGGCAGGAACGATCATGTGCAGGCCATGCTCAAAGCCCGCCTCCACCGTTGCATTGATGCAGAAGTCGGTCATGATGCCGCAGACCATCACATCTTTTTCGTCCTTTTCCGTCAGATATTCCAGCAGACCGCTTTCTTTTTTGAACGCACTGCATACGGTTTTGACGAACCGTTTTTCAGTCAGCAGCGGTGCAAACCCGGAATAGACCTCAAATTCATCGTCTCCGATGGAAAAGCCTGTACCGGGCCCATCGTCATGCTGGACATAGACGACCTCGATTCCCTGTTCGCGGGCAGTCCGGATTAGTTTCCTGATGTTGCTGACAAACTTTTCAAACGCATACAGGCGTTCATCCACGATACCTTTCTGTGTATCCACAACCAGTAAAACCATATGCTATCCCTCCTGTTTTTCTTTAGTCCCATCCTACCACAGACTGCCGGTTTCTACAAGCAGATTCAAAAAATCCCCACAGGAAGCATATAGCCTGTGGGGATTTCTTCAGCCGCCCATGGCGATGAGCACCAGCACGACCACCACCGCAATGGCGATGAGGCAGCCGCTGCCGTCTCCGCCACCACCGCCGCCAGACGAGCCACCAAAGTTGTGGTTGAAGGCCGTCATGTACTGGGCGTAGCCCGTGGCACCCTTGCCGAACAGCCGTAATCACCGTTTGCCATGGTAGGGGTAGCATATCAAGTCAACGGTCAGTTTTTTGATATTTAGTTATTGTGTGTTACCATTTGTCGATTTTTAATTTTGCTTTTCGCTTAACCTTAAACCAGAAGCTATTTGAATATTTCTCGTTATGGACTAAAATCTCATACGCCTCCATAGTTCCAGCAGAATATACAAAGCCGAATAATCCGACTGACAATCCTAAAAAGACAAGCGAATGATAGTGTGTCCATGGAATTATTCCTCGAACGGTAATAGCGAGTGTCAAAAGACCTATGATGAACAGAACTGTGCAAGGGATAGCAACAACCATGTTCTTTTTCTTCATGGAACGATATTCGTCAGTTAGTACCTTTAGAAATTCATAATCAAAAAGCAAACTCTCTTTTTTCAAAATTGTGTATTCATCTTTTGAAATGAACATTGAAACCACAAGAGCAATAATTCCTGCAAGTATGCAAATGGACATACCCAACACTTTCCATGCAGTCGTTGTCTGAAACACGGTGTAGGGTATTCCAGCTAAAGCAAACAAGGCGAATCCATCACCAAAATATTTGCAAGTCTTTTTCTCGTTGGCGATATAGCCAACAGCCATTTCTCTGCTTACATAATAGCCTTTTTCATCTGCGCTACTTTCCGTTTTTTCATCTTTCAGCAGAAAGTCAATGGATACCTCAAAGACATTTGAAAGCAACAGCAGTTTTTCTGTTTCTGGATATCCTTGATTATTCTCCCACTTGCTGATTGCTTGTCGGGTTGTTCCCACAAACTCTGCAAGAGCTTCTTGAGACAGACCTTTTTCTTTTCTGAGTTTGTAAATTTTTTCGCCTAAATTCATAGGTGATACCTCCTTTGGTTTTGATAGCATAATTCTACCAAAGCAAGGTGTCATTATCTATCTTTCGGGAAATGCACTTTGTCAACTTCAAGTTGCAGATATGTTTTTCAGTGCATAACTGTCCTTTTTCAAACTTGCCGGCGGCGAACGGTTTGTTAAAATCGTTTTCGGACGGCAAGTCCACAAGGGATAGCCGCTTTAGCGTCGTAAGGGAGTGTAGCTCCCTTGACGGAGCAAAGTGACGAAGCATTCTCGGTCGGGCAGTTTTCTCCTGCTGACCGGGAATGAAGCTCCGCAGGACGCACTACTCTCGATAGAGAATATAGAAGTGCGCGTTTTAGCTCCTAAAGGGATTTTATCAGTTCGCCTAACTGGAATTTATCGCTTTGAATGTTTAATTAGAAGAAAATCTACCACGATACAAAACATAAGATAAAATCCCCAACATAACACATAGGAAACGATGGAATTTCCAAGCTGCGGTATTGGTGTAAATGTCCACCAATGCCCAAACTTAATACCTTGAAGAAAATTAAAAATACAAGAAATTGGCATTAAGATAAGTATCCATACATTAACAATCCAAAACAAAAATGAAGCCTTTTCTTTGTTATCACCTATAAACTGTCCTATTACGAATACCATAATTCCGACAGCCATTAAAATTAGTCCAACTGCAACAGAACTTGAGGTTTGCTCTTTGTCCCAAATCATAATGGCTACTACTAAGCCAATAAAATTAAACACACTACCTACCAAAGAAAAGATGCGAGCATCACTTCTTTCAGTACCGTTTTCTGTTATTGGTTCTATTCCCTTCAACAAATAATCTGTTGTTACATCAAAAAAATTGCTCAATAAAATGACCTTTTCGATGTCTGGTGTACTTTGTTCTGACTCCCATTTAGAAACTGCTTGTCTCGATACACCAACCTTATCAGCAAGTTCTTCCTGCGAAATTCCCTTGCTCTTTCGTAAATGTTGTATTCTGTCTGCCATATTCATTGCAAAACACCGCCTTTCTTTTTTACTTAATCTAACAAAAATAGCGGTTGCATTGCCACCATTTTCTCATAGAACTTTGTCAACCGACAGTTGCGAAGGCGAAAATTCCGATTTATCACTCAGTTTTCTTATTCAAATTATACCATAAAGCTTGTGTACCCTTCTACCGCAACTTTGGAATATATGAGAAAAGCCCGAACATTTTTCGTCCGGGCGGTCTCGGCATCAATCATAGATCGGCTTAAATTTTACGATAGCTTCTGCCCATGCCTTGCAAGCGCTCCCCTTCCGCGCCCTCCGGCATCTATCCGCGCCCTTGCTCATACCATCTAACAACTATGTACCGGGAGGGATATCGTGTGCTGCTGACTTTGCTGCAATTTTTCGCCACAAAATTTCTGTTTCTGGCGCTCCATCTGGAAAGCGGAAGTTTCCCCAAACCGCTCTCCGCCCGGGAAGAGCAGGCCGCCTTTGCTGCCCTGCGGGCTGGGGATGCCGCTGCACGCGAAAAGCTCATCCGGCACAATCTCCGGCTGGTGGCGCACATCGTCAAAAAATACTACGCCCTGCCGGGTGATCAGGAGGATCTGGTCTCCATCGGCACCATTGGCCTGATGAAAGCAGTGGACACCTTCGACTCCACCCGCCGGGCACGGTTCTCCACCTATGCCAGCCGGTGCATTGAAAACGAGATCCGGATGCAGTTCCGGCGGGAGCGCAAGAGCGGGCAGACCGTCTCCTTACAGGAAACCTTGGAGGCAGACGGGGACTCGGCGCTGACCTTAGCGGACGTGATACAGGACGGCTTTTGCATGGAGGACAGCTGTGAGCGGCAGGAGGATATCCGGCGGGTGCGGCAGCTGCTGGAAACGCTGCCCGCGCGGGAGCGGCAGATCTTACTGCTGCGGTACGGGCTGGCCGGGCAGCCGCCCCTGACCCAGCTGGAGATCGCCGGGCTGCTGGGCATCAGCCGCAGCTATGTGTCCCGTCTGGAAAGCCACGCGCTGTGCCAGCTGCGCCAGCATTGGAACAAAAAACCGGCGCAGGAGTGAAACATTTCTCCTGTGCCGGTCTCGGAATCCTTATTCGGTCAGCACGCTTGCCTGGATTTCGTCCAGCTGCTCAAAGGTGTACAGCCGGTTCAGCGCCTCGACCAGCTCCTTTTTGGAAAGGCGCGGCGGCAGGCCCAGTGCGTTCAACAGCTTTGCCTTGCGCTCTGCGCTGCCCGGCTTGCCGGAGAGCCCCCATTCGTACAGGTCCGTGTAGGTGATCTGCCGACCTTCCGGGCGGGCAGGCGCTGCGCCTGCCTCAGCCCCGAGGGCATCCCGCAGAGCCTGCAGAACGATGGCATCCTCCACACCTTCCACCCCCAGCAAACCTTCCTTGCCGGGCTGCTCCTTGCGCTTTTCCTTGCCATGAATGGCGGGCACATAGGCCTGCACCACGTTCTTTTCGCCTACCAGATTCGTGATGTAGTTCCGGATGCGGAAGCCCGCCGCATCCGAATCCGTCAGCAGGATCAGCCCGTTTTTCTGCGCCAGCGCTTTGAACAGCTGCTGGCGCTTTTTGTCTTTGTAAATGCCAAATCCATCCGTCAGCAGGATCATGGCATCGGTCAGGTGCGCAAGGCGGGCGGCATCGTATTTGCCCTCCACGATCAGCACCCGGCCGGTATGGATCATTTCATTCTGCATCATCGTCCACTCCCTGCCATGGCCAGCCGGCACAGCGCCGTTTCCAGCAAGATCTGCTCTTCCACCGGCTGGCTCTTCAGGCTCTGGTCCAGCTCCAGCAGCACCTGCAGGCAGGCTTCGATCTGCCCCAGCGTATAGTGCGACGCCGTTTCGGCCGAGCGCTTGAGTCGGTAATCGCTGCCCTTGTAGCCAAAGTCCTTGAACACCGTACTGTAGTTCTTTTTGCGGGCCGCGCCCAGCTTGACCCGGTACAGGTCCACATAGCTGCCGATCATGGCCGCCGTGATGGCAATGGGCTCCTGCTGCAGGCGCAGAAGGGTCTGCAATTTCTTGCAGGCACCGGTGGCGTTTTTGGCGGTGATCATGCGGATCATCTCAAACACATCGGCTTCCAGGCTCACGGTGCCCATATCGGCCACCATGGCAGCGGTCACGGTCTGGTAGCCGGACAGCGCACAGAGCTTGTCCACCTCATTTTCCAGCAAAAATGGATCCTCGCCGCAGCGTTCCAGCAACGCAGCAGCCGCGCCGTCCGGCAGTGAGGTTCCCTGTGCCTTTGCCCGGTCGATCATCATAGCCTTGAGCTCAAAGGGCCGGGGCTTGGCCAGCTCTTCAACGTAGCCGATGGCCTTGCACTGGGCAATGAGTTTCTGGGCCGATTTCCCGGCCTTGAGCTTGTTGCGCTCCAATGGGAACACACTGCCCAGCACCACCACCGCATTTTCCAGGCTGGCCAGCGTACTGCACAGCTCGTCCAGATCCTTTGCGCCGTATGCGCCCGGGTCCACCTCCGGCAGCACCACCACGCGGCGGGTGCCAAAAAAAGAGATGGTGCCCGCCGCCATGATCAGTCCTTCGATTTCCGGAGCCGCACCGTCCAGCACGGTTGCGTCCTCGTCACTGTCTGCCGAGAGAACACGGACAGCCGCATTCACCGCCTGCCGCACCAGATACCGCTCTGTGGAATAAAAATAGTACACCGGGCAGCCTTTGTCGGCCAGCTGCCGGAGTTTTGCCTCGGTCGCCAAACCCGCGGCCCCCTTTCGGATGAATTGTTATAATACCCATATAGTGTACCACATTCCGGCCGGATTGCAAAGCATCACTCTGCCCGCCAGCCGCCGGAAGAGCGCAGGCTGAGGGAAGCATATACCGCTTCCCCGCCCTGCATCCATTGGTAATGATCACTCCGGCTCAGCAGCTGTTCCCATTGCACGGCCTCCGGCTTTGCCGGAGATGCCAGCAGCCACTGCACCCGGACCGGTTCGGCCAGCGTCACCGTTCCGCTCACGGTCACGAACTGCTGCTCCCCGATGGTCAGCCGCACAAGGCAGCCGAACCGGGTACGCAGGGTCTCCACTGCTGCGGTCGACGTCTGTCGGGTGACGGCGCTTCCCACCGGCTGCACTGCCACTCGGCACATCGTCCGGGCAGGCAGCGTGCAGGCATTTTCCGGGTCCAGACGCAGATCTGCCAGCAGTTCCACCGTGGTCACGCCCCGGCGGGCCAGCTGGTTTTCCAACGCCCGCTGAGTGGATGCCCCACCCCGGAACAGCACCACGGCTGTGTGATTCTGGCTGACCACCACCGCCGGGCTGTTGGCACTGCCCACAAGGTCGATGTGCACCACATCCCGGCACAGGGCATTGCCTGCGCCAATGGCAAGGGCTGCCGTCAGCAGAAGGCCCGGCACAGCCACCCGCAGCCGTACCTTCCAGAGATGTGCCAGCCCGCACAGAGCCATCAGCAACAGACAGACAAGGGCTGCATAGTTTGTGTCAAAATACAGCCCCGCCCCAGGCTTGGCGCTGACCCACACGGCCCAGCGATTCAGCAGACCGGTCAGAAATTCCGCCGCTTTGCCCATCATCGTATATAACGGCCCGGCCACCGGGACAAGCCCCGCAAAAGCGGTGCCAAGGCTCAGCAGAAGCATGGGCTGCACCAGCCAGAGCACCGCCACGCCGGAAGCCACCGCCCACAGGCTCACGCTCAGCCCCCGCAGCACCAGAACTGGAAAGGCAGCCGCCGAAGCACAGACCCCGATGCACACCGTCTCGGTCAGGCTGCTGCGGACATGTCGCAGGATGCGCTGCAATACAGCGGGCTTTTTCTTCCGGGTCGCGTGCGCTGCAAAGAGTGCATGCAGGTGACGGGAAAGCTCCGCACCGGCCAGTGTACCCAACACAGCGGCAAACGACAGCTCAAAGCCGATATCACACACGGCATAGCTGTTGCGGGCGGTCATCAGGATGCCCGCCGCCGCCAGTGAGGTGAGGGCGTCCGATGCGCCATAGACCCACACACCCAGTGCGCTGACCCATACCGCCACAGCCGCCCGGCAGACAGAAGGCGTAAAACCGGTAACCCCTGCCAGCAGCAGCGCCAGGAAGGCCGTAAACAGCGCCTTGACCCGGCGGCTGCGATAACTGCGTTCCCGCCTGCGTCGGCCGAACACCGACCCGAACACGTTCCCGCACAGAATGGAGACGTGCATCCCGCTGACCACCAGCACATGGGAGAGTCCCGCGCCCCGGTAGGCACTGCGCAGGGCGGAAGAAAGATAGTTCCGATCACCCACCGTCATGGCAGCCAGCACCCCGCCGGCATCTTCGTTCATCTCACCGCGCAGGCTGGTACTGAGCCGCTTTTGCAGGCGGCCGGTGCGCGCCCGGAAGCTGCTGCTTTTGCCCAGCCGGGCAAAAGCCTGCGGCTCCCTTGCCCACAGTACAACGCCGTCGGCAAAGAGGGTTATACGGTCGGCAGGCTCCGGCGCTTCCAGTGCAAAGCGCCCCTCCACCCGCTCCCCGGCTTCACAAACCGGCAGGGTATCGCATTCCACCCGGAACTCTGCCGCCCGGCCGTTGACCCGTTCCACCCGCAGCACCGCATCCACGATACCCGGATAATAGGATGCCGACACCGATTCCACTTCTGCCGTCAATGCTACCGTCTGACCGGCGTATTTTTCCAGCGTTTGTTCCAGACGGGCATTGGTATGTCTCGCGGCAGCCAGCCCGGCCGCCGCACCCAGCAGCAGGCAGAGCAATGCTTTGCGGGTGCGGTCCGGGATGCACAACAGCAGGCAGACGGCTACAAAAAATGCCGCAAACGGCACAAAAAGTTCCGTTTGCGGCAAAAAAGCGCATACTAACGCAACACCCAGCATTCCGGCGCAGAATACGCAGAGCGGGCGTCGCATGGCGGCTTAGTGGAAGAACAGGGGCAGCGGCTCCAGGAAGATGATATCCTTGCGCTCTGCTGCGTCACCCTCGGCCAGAACAGCAGCCTGGCCCACGATGGTGCACTGGGTCTGTTCTGCCAGATCGTCCAGTGCCTTCAGGGAGCCACCGGTGGAGATCACGTCGTCCACCACCAGCACGCGCTTGCCGTTCATCTTATCCAGCTCCTTGCGGTCAATGACCAGCTTCTGCTTGCCGGCGGTGGTAATGGACTGATCTTCCACCACAACGGGGTCCGGCATATACAGCTTGACGCCCTTGCGTGCACAAACGTAAGGCTTGCCGCTCTGACGGCTCATCTCGTGGGCCAGCGGGATGCCCTTGGCCTCAGCGGTGAGCAGGATGTCAAACTCCGGGCACTTTTTGAGCAGCTCGGCGGCAGCGGCCACGGTCAGCTCGGCGTCGCCCAGCATGATAAAGGCCGCAATGTCCATGTGGTCGTTCACCTTGCAGATGGTCAGTTCACGGGTCAGGCCTGCAACATGCAGGGTATAAGTGTCAGCCATAATCAAATTCTCCCTTTCATAATCGGCATCAGACGGGCAGCTTTTCGCCGCCCAGAACATGGAAGTGCAGATGCTTGACGGTCTGACCGGCATCCTCGCCCACATTGGAAATGACGCGGTAGCCATTTTCCAGCCCCTGCTCCTTGGCCAGCTTTGCGATGACGGCAAAAATATGGCCCAGCAGAGCACCGTCCTCCTCGGTCAGCGCAGCGGCCGAGGTGATGTGCTTTTTGGGAATGACGAGGAAATGCACCTTGGCCTGCGGGTTGATGTCGTAAAATGCCACCACCTGCTCATCCTCGTACAGCTTTTTGGAGGGGATCTTGCCCTCCGCGATCATGCAGAACAGACAATCTTCCATGGGAAACACTCCTTCCTGATCTTCGCCTTATTTATTCGCCCAGTGCCTTCTTGACGATGGCACCCACAGCAGCCAGTGCCTCGTCGATCTTGGTCTCGTCCTTCAGGCCAGCCATTGCAAAGTCCGGCTTGCCGCCGCCCTTGCCGCCGGCGATAGCAGCCAGCTCCTTCACCAGCACGCCAGCCTTCAGGCCCTTTTCCTGTGCCAGCTTGTTGACGGTGACAGCCATGGTGATCTTATCCTCGGCCTTGCCTACCAGCACAGCCACCACAGGGTTCACGGCCTTGTCACGGATGCTGTCGCACATCCCACGGAGGGTGTCGCCAGTGGTACCGGTAAAGTATGCAGAGGCGATCTTCACGCCGTTTGCTTCCTCAGCGTTGTTGAACAGGCTGTCCACCTTGGAGGCGGCGATCTTTGCCTTGAGCTCTTCCAGCTCCTTGCTCATAGCCTTGTTCTCAGCCATGACAGCCTCGGCGCGGACAGGCAGTGCGGTGACATTGTTAGCCTTCAGGGTATTGGCCACGTTGTGCAGCATAGCCTCCTGCAGGTTGGCGCGGATCAGCAGGTTGCGGCCGGTGACAGCCTCAATGCGGCGGATGCCGGCGGCCACAGAGCTCTCGCTCACGATCTTGAAGCCGCCGATCTGGGCAGTGTTCTTGACATGGGTGCCGCCGCAGAACTCGGTGGACCAGCCCTCGATATCAACGACGCGCACGACCTTGCCGTACTTCTCGCCGAACAGAGCCATCGCACCCAGCTTCTTGGCCTCCTCCACAGGCATCTCCTGGACGGTGACGTTCATGGAGTCAAAGATCTTGTCGTTAACGATCTTCTGCACCCGTGCCAGCTCTTCAGGGGTCACGGCACTGAAGTGGGTGAAGTCGAAGTGAGTGATGGAGGCATCCTGGTAGGAACCAGCCTGGTGCACATGGTCGCCCAGCACCTCGCGCAGGGCAGCCTGCAGCAGATGGGTGGCGGTGTGGTTGCGGGCAATGGCCATGCGGTATTCCTTATCGACCTTTGCGGTCAGGTGGTCACCCACCTTCACGATGCCGCTTTCCAGCACACAGGTGTGGACGTAGTAGCCCTTGGGGGTCTTTTTCACGTCCAGCACGCGCAGGC
>ERZ773106.1319-NODE-1319-length-18535-cov-4.630844_pt1 | contig 18535 bp, 16 predicted proteins | sample MGYA00580572_ERZ773106 | MGnify/ENA primary metagenome ERZ773106 (study PRJEB29015, sample SAMEA2737868) | human gut metagenome | biome: human gut; feature: human-associated habitat; material: faeces | place: China | collected 2012 ... | reverse complement strand
TATCATAGAGTCTCACTCAGTCTCAAATCTCGTGAGACTTCGTTGAGACTAACTTCGGAATATTCTTGATTAAAAGTTTGGGTGTCACATTGAGTGCCATATTTACTGTCATTCACTTACTTAATTTTCCATTTACCACCATTATCTGGACCTTTTCGTTCTATGATACCTTTATCCTTTAATTCTGATATATATCTAGCAATTGTTCTATCTGTGACATCTAAGGCTATTCTTAATTCATCAATAGAAATATTCGGATTTTCGGAAATCATCTTTAGGATCTCACATGCTTTAGTAAGCTTCTTCTTAGAATACTCTGGCATTAACTGCTTCATTTTTTCTTCCGAAATTTCTATGACATTTTCTATGACATTTTCTATGACATTTTCATTCACCTGTGTTGCATAATTAGTGCCATAATTCAGATTATACAAAGTCAATGTAAAATCATCATTATCTGCATCAAAGACTGGCATCTTGGTCTTATCAAATTCTACTTGTCCCTCATAATCTGCCAATATCTTCTTAAATCCACTACCTCTACGCTCCATATATTTTAAACGGCTGAATATATCAGCTAATATCGGATTTCTTCGCTTTGACGGAATTTTCAATAGATTTTTCCCCTCAAGAGATATTCCACTTACCATTCCACCGGGTGAATATATTTCAATTCTATCATCGAACATATCTATATGGACTTCACTACCTATCTCCAGATAATTTCTATGAATCAATGCATTTACTACACCTTCAAGCACTGCTCTATCCGGATAATCAGGCATTTCAATTCTGCCGTCACCAACCTTACGCCATGCTTTCTTGGAATTATTTCTCACAAAATCAGTTCCTGCCTGCAACAATGTGACAAGACTGCCAGTATATTCCTTATCATCAAGTGCATCCACTATTCCTGATGCTTTAGTAAGTCCATTCCATCTTGTACAAAACAATCTGGAATGACGTACCGGTGATTCATCTGCCAAAAGTGCTCCAGCATTCGTTAGATTTCCTTTTTCATCAATCAGCCCAAAAGATTCATAATCTGTATCTTCAAATGTATTCCCCGTTCTCTGTTTATATACTGATTTTAATTTTGTAAAGGACATATTGTTAAAATCATATCTTGACTTCAGACTATCATAACTTTCACCACTTCCGCGAAGTACTAACTCTCTTAACTGCGAAGGTGTCGCCGGAACACTTTCATTTCCTATACGCATAAATGCAATAAGTTGCCCATCACCCTCATAATAGTATGGAGTCTGCTGCCCTTTCATAACTTCTACAATAACGAATGTCTTGTCATTATCTTTTTCAAATGAAAGCTTAAACTCTGGTATCGGATTAAGGTGTGTTTTAATTATCTCACTAATTTTTTCTGCATCTCCTTCAGCATCCGAAAGACCAACCAACGCATCATCATTTGCCACACCAAATACCAGCTTACCACCATAGCAATTTGCAAATGCACTTATACTCTTGCACCAGCTTTTGGGTTTCTTTGTCTCAAGTGCAACCTTTTTATCGTAATCTGTGGTTTCGCCGATTAGCTGCTTTATATCCATAGTTCTCACCATCCTTCTACATTAAACAAGTGCCTATTTACATCACATGGGTAACAAAGCTTCTTTTGTAATTCCCTTTTCTTCCAATTGTTTCATTATCACATTTTTTAATCTTGCAGGAATGACCACCTTTACCAAAAAATTACCTCCGTCCAATTCTTTAGGAGCTTCCGGCTCATGCGGGCACAATATATTATTCCCCGCATTAACACTTGTTCTCATTTTATCAATCGGAGTTTCAAATTTCACACCACAAACATATAAACACCCTTTTTGTCTTTGTATTCTCATATTTTCCAAATACGGATTACGTGGTTGCATAATCATAAAGCCGTGGTCCAAATAAGAAACTAAATCAGTATAGAAATCCTTTTTATAAGTATAATTATCTTTCAATTCTGGATATTTCTGCAAAAGTATCTCTGCATATTCACTTACACTTATACGTTGCTTTTTAACATTAACAAGTTCACACTGTATCTTTATTCTTGTCCATTTAGGATCATACGGAGAATATGACCATATAAATATAGCCGCATCTTTTTCAATATTTTCACAACAAGCAAAAAACAATGCTACATTTATATCCATTGTAAAGTCAATTAATCTTGTAGCATGTATATAATGCTGATTATATGCCATTACTTCAAATAGTAAATCTCCAGATTCCGATATACTCTCATCCACAGATGTATCTCTGCATATACTTGGAGTGATTTTCCAAGAAGAATCGCTTTGTCCTCTATAAAATGCCTGTAAGTAAGTTCGTTCATCACCTGGGTCACCTCTACCTGATCTCGGTAAATCATAGAACGAATTATAATCATTTGCAATTTGATATATCTGCGAAATATCTTCTACCATAATTTCCTGATAATCATATTTTTCTTCAAAATCTGACATATAGCCACCTCTGCTAAAACTTGCTAAATCAATCGTAACGCTCTATCCATCATTTTATATTCTTTTCTACTTATTATTGGCATATATACATCAATATAGTTATTCTCCGCCCATTGAAGTATCTCATCTAGATCAGCATACATCTCATTCTCTTTTTTATTATGTAACATACGATTATTGTTATTCTCAGCGACTGTTTCCTGCTGTCTACATCCAATATATATTTCTTGTGGCAAAACAAAATCTTTTATTATCCCTGATTTTCCCATATTAATATCATCTTTAATTACTATCCGCCATTCAGGTTGAATGAGACCCGTTTAAGCTAAAACTTTGCTGTTCCTTCCATAATGTCTGTTCCTTTAAGCATTTCGTATTTCATAGAACTCTCTACTGCAACCTCCTCTGCCGCTGCTCCTTTCGCCTTTACTACTGGATCATCTATCATATTGTCACCTTTTACTTCCAAAATCAAATAACTTCCATCGTCCATTTTTACTAAGAAATCTGGATAATACTTCCTTAATCTATTAGATTCCGGATCAATATATGGAACATAAAAATCTGTCTGGTCAGCAGTAAACATTCCAGTGAAATAAGCTTTTTTTACGTGCTCATTTGCAAGCAACTGTAAAAATAATTGTAACTCAGGCTTCGAATCAAAAACATAAGTATCTGCGTGAAAACTCTTGTCTTTATTTTTCACAACAACAGAATCCTCTGAATTCTGCATTATAATCAAATCCTCATTTCCACTAAACTCATAATATCCACCTTCTTTAGGCTTCTTAAGTAATTTAACATCAACATTTTCTTTTACAATCTCTTTGTTAACCCGGTATAATGCCTCAAATATGGTTGGCACAATTTTATCATAAATAATATCATTATGTTCATTGACAGCTACTAATATTTTATCAATACCTTCTTCTGATTTTCTCAGTATCCTAGCAACTTCTGTGCATCTGATATCAGGAAAATATTTTGCTACTTCTGCCACCAACGTTATCTCAGTATACGCTAATTTACTAACCATATAGTTAATATTGCTTTCACGCACAACAGACGAAGTTGTAAGTCCTTCTTTAACATACATTGTTGCATCATAATTTTCTGTTTCTATTTCTTTCAAACCAAACGATAATCTACTATCATAATGCTTAGTTTCCAAAGAATATTTATAATGCAATCTGTTCATGCGCAATGTTCTAGGTGGTTCTTTCACACGTACAGGAACTTTCTTACGTTTTTTATCCTTCTTAACTACAAGTTCCTCTATGCTAGTTCTAAAATTCTTTTTAAGCTCATCATCCAATATATCCATATTCTCTTTTGACAAGTACACTGTGGCCATTAGTTGTTCATCTGTAATTTTTCTCAAGCATCTCATTGTTGCTTGAAGCACAAAAACTTTTGACTTTGGACTTCTAAAAAGAGCCACGCTAAATAATGATCTACAATTCCACCCCTCTCTACCTTTATTAACAAGCAATATAAACTGCTTCTTACTGCCTGCTGTTCCAGCTATATCAAGATTGTTAAAATCTCTTATGTCTTCAGATTTAGTAATCTTTTCGTCTCCAACATTAACTAAAATTTTATCAAGAGGTATTCCCAATTCAGATAGTACTTCTTCAACAACTGGTCTGATTTCATCACGAACTTCTGCTATCTCTGCCCCAAAAATAGCCATTTTAGGTGCTAATCCCTCATATTCTTTTCCACCATACTTTGCCCAGAAATCGACAATAACAGCTTTTAGGAATTCTTTACTTTTTACGTTACTATAACCAATAACACTAGTATCTTTTAAGAAATTATTTCTAATTGCCGCCTGCAATCCATAAGCATATATAACTTCCGGAAGAATCTTATTATTGACGTATGGTGTTCCTGTAAAATTATAACAAGCAACCACTTTACTTCCATGCTTAGATAATTCCTTAGACAATTTATTTATAGTATTGCGCAGGCTAGTACCCTTACCATTTTCGTGCAAAGCCTTCTCCAAGTCTGCTCCAAACATATGATGTGCTTCATCTACATAAATACCCATTTGTGAAAGCCTGGTAAGTTTCTCAAAACGTTGATTTGACATCAAATCGTCGTTGTTACTGATTTCCTGTAATATTCCAAGAACATCATCCAATACGGATTGTCCCGGTACCTGATCACTAAACAACTTGTCTACAGAACTTTTTTCTTTATGCTGAGCCTTTAATATAATTTTCTGTGTATTAGAAATAATTATATTATACTTGGAACCATCTAATGTATTTAATGTGGTTCCACTATCTTCAAGAAAATATACCTTAATATTCGCATCTAATACACCAATATATTCCGGAGGTACAACCTTACTCTTATCAAAAGTTACTATTTCTTTTAACGATTGTAATACTGTTTTGTCCGGTGCAAAAACCAATGCATTATGACAATACTTATCATCTCGAGGCCATTTTGAAGAAAGAAGAAACTCATAAAAAATACAGGTAGCCATGAGAATTGTCTTACCTAATCCCATAGTTAATGCAAAAATATAATTTGGATAATCTTCCGCATATTTCTTTATTTGTAAAAAGTAATCATGATACTGTTTTGGTGAATAAACATCATATAATGTCATCTGCCCAGCTTCATCATAGAATCGCCTATCTGAAAAAACACCATTTCTCTTTGACCAGTCATCAAACATCTGATACATCTGTTGATTATTCATAAATTCTTTTACAAACACATACATTTCTAAGGCTTCAAACTGTGGGGTTCGTAAAAATGCGTCTGGGTTCTTTTCCTTGTCATTGTAATCCAGATATTTCTTAGTTATTTCACGATACCTATTTCTTATAATTCCTCTATTATCTACATAAAATGAACGAAGGAACTCAAAAAAGGCAAATTCCATTCCAACTTCTTTTGCCATATCTATACCTCCAGCTCAAGTGACTCAGATAACAAGTCTGTTATCTTTATTTTAATTTTACCTGCGGAATCTGGAATTTTATATATACCAGATACCAACTCATCTTTTGTCGGAATATCACAAATTGTCGGTCTCATTGTCTGACCATCATAATTCCAATCAATATAGATAGATTCTACCAACTGCCTCCAATCTTCAACAGATTCTTTCTGCATACTTAATTTCTGTAAAAGGTTCATAGGATAAAATTCTTTTATTATAATCTGATTGTTTTCTTTAACAACATTGGCATCTGCTTCCCTCTTAAATTGTAAATCTTTCTTATCCCTAAGGATATCAACTATCTCTATTTCCAAATTATACGAAGAAAGTTCCTGTTCCAACGATGCCTTCAAATCAGCTTCATGTCCCATGCAAATAATCTTAATTTTCTCCACCACCCCATTCGGATTTTCTTCCTTGCGCTTTTCAAATGTATGATACGGTAAATTAGCCTTGAGTTCCTCTAAATCAGCCTTTGTTGCAATACGATTTGTAGGCATGATTTTAACCATCCAGCCATCTAATTCTCCATCATATACTGTTGATGAATCAAATTTTTGAATACCTAATGCATCAATAATTAATTCTTTCGCCTCTACTGGATTTCTAAAGAAATCATAGTTATTCACATTATACACCTCAAAATTATTATTATTTTGCAATCCTAATAATCTTTTTGTAGTAACCTGTACTGCTCCTAAATTAATATCTGCGCCTATATATTTTCTATTCAACATACCTGCTACCGCACATAATGTTCCTGAGCCCATAAAACAATCAAAGACCAAATCTCCCGGATCTGTAGATGCCGTAATAATTCTTTCTAGTAATTTCTCCGGTTTTTGTGTTGGATACCCTGTTCTTTCTTTTGCCTGAGGATTAATAAATGGAATATCCCATACATCACTTATAGGTTTTCCCTCCATATCTGCATAATGAACTTGATACTTTCCTGAAGCTATCATTTCTTTTACTTTGGGATTATTCTTATCATATACTACTAATCCATTTGATCCATATCCACCACCAATAAGATAACCATTTTCATATTTACTTTTCAAATTATCAGTTACTTCTTTAATTGTATTAAATTTATTATTTCCTTTTGAATACATAAAAATAGTATCATGATTTTTTTGGAAACTATCTCCTGATGGTGCTGTCCATTTTTCATAATGCCATGTGATTTCATTTTTCATACAATCAAATCCAAATATCTCATCTAAAATACATCGTATATACATCGATTTATGATAATCACAATGAACATAAATTGTGCCTGTTGAACTCAATAGTTCTCTCATTATAACTAAACGTTCATACATAAATTGTAAATATTCATCATTTGTCCATATGTCACTATACTGTTTTTCTTCAAATGACGAGATATCCCCTGCAATTTTTTTTGATTTTATTTTAATCTGCTTTTTATAGTCAACTTTACTATCAAATGGAGGGTCAATATATATCAAATCTATTTTTCCACGGTATTCTTTAAGCATATGACTCATAACTTGAAGATTATCTCCCCAAAATATCTTATTCATCCAACCATCCTTAGGCTCTCCATAGGATTCCTTAAGCTGTGCAGGATAATACCGCGTTGATGTATAAGGCCTTTTCCCCGTCCAATGTAACTCCGGATATCCTTTTATTGGTTGTCTTTGTTCAAATTCAAATGAAATCTGTCCATCCATTAGCAATCTCCTTTTCTTCTACAGTAATGTCTCATATCACAGTTGGCACAAAGATTTTTATCTTTAGCTCTGCCACTAAAATCTTTATGTTGTATTTTTTCAACCACTTCATCAAATTCTTTTATTGTTTTATCAATCATTTCCGTTGACTTATTAAATGTTACTGTTGGTACACCATTATCCTCACCTGTATAATACAAATGCATTTTACTTACCTTTTTACCTGTCTTTTCCTCAATAAGATGAGCATACACTTCAAGCTGTCTCCTATAACGATTCATCTCCGCTGTTTCAATTAAAACATCTGGTTTCTTCTCGGATTTAAAGTCAACAATCTCTACTGTATCACCTTCGCCCCTGATAAGGTCAACCTTTCCAAGCAATATATAATCAGGCTTTACTAAACTTACTTCCACCTCTGCATCTTGAATTCGACTCCAGTCACTCTGATTTCTCTCAACATACCCCAAAACCTGTTTATACGCAGCTTCTATCTGCGGTTGTCCTAAATAAGAATGCTCACACTTCGATAATGTCATATAATTTGTATCAAACCACTCTCGTATTGTTTCCGGCACTATTGTCTGTTCTTCATGACGCATAGCTGCACGATGAATGTCTTCTATTGTCTCGTGCACTAAAGTTCCAAAGAGTGTTGCACCTACTCTTACCTGCGTAAATCCAAGTTCTTTAAAAAATTTATACTGTAATGCACAATTCTCATACAGAGCGATGTGAGAAGTAAAAGAATATGTATCCTTTATATTTACAGGCTTTACCTTTTCCAACTTTATTTCTGAAAGATTTACATCTTCATAAGCAGGTAGCTTCTCATAGCACTCTTCAAAATATTTGCTTGGTGTGGCTCCATGACCTTTCTTTTCACAACAAGAGAGTACCAATAAATTTTGTGCTCTTGAAAATGCCGTATAATATAATCGCCAAAAATCAAAGAATTTTATATCTTCCCTTGTCTCAAAAACTTTTCTATGAAAATATTTATTTTCTATTTCTTCTAGCAAATGATTTCCACTACTTCTCGGTGTTCCATTTAATGAATCAACAATCACTATTGGAAACTCCATTCCTTTTGACTGATGTATAGTCATAAATGAAACGCACCCACTCGGAGCATACTCCGAATCATCTTCATACTCTGTAATTCCTCCATCAAATAAGAAGCGAAAATACATATTAAAAAAACGTTCTACTGACTCTATAATATTTTTTTCCGTGAAGACATCTATCCGATGTAGATATTCATACTTTCCCAAAATTGAAGATAAAATTGATAAGTTTCTCGCAGGTCTTTCATCTATCACCCCTGATTTCATATCTATCCCTAAGTATGTACTAAATGGTTCAAACTGCAATAACTGATACAGTAATCCTGTAAATGCGTAATCCGCATTATCATTTCTCAGATTAGCGTGTTTCTGCATCTTCTCTGCAATCCATTTACCCAATGTATCTCTATACTGTAAAATAAGCTCTCTTGCAGCCGCTATACATTGAGTATCGTAATATTTATAGAGATTTTCAAAATCATACGGAAAATCTCTTTGTTGTAACTTACGAACATACTCTGGGAAACATAAGATCATACACCCTATTACCTGCTTTATCTCTTTTCTTTCAAAGAACATTTCAGAACGAGGTGAATAAACTTTAATACCATGTTCCTCAAGATATTCAACCATACCTATGATTTTATCTCCTTTAACAGACTTACAAAGAACTGCAATCTGATTATAATCAGTTAGTACGCCACTACTTTTTAATTGTGTAATAAATGAATACACTTGTTCATACCAATCATCTAACAAATCTTTTCCTGAACATTTAATAACACCTACTTTAGCCGCCTTTTTCCCTTCCGGTGGAACAATCTTCTTCTCAAACCTAAAATTCTTCCACATAAAATCATATGCTCTACCATCTGTTGTGCTCATCCACTTATTGTAAAAATCAATAATTTGTCTCTCCGAACGATAATTTGTAACAAGTTTAACCTGCTTACATTCTCCTTCTGCAAAATGGCCTGGAAATTCCAATATATTTCTTATTGTTGCTCCTCGAAAACGATACAAACCTTGATCATCGTCTCCCACAACACATATATTTTTATTTTTTCCGGCAATCAAAAACACAAGTAATTCCTGTATGTAATTTGTATCCTGATATTCATCAACCATCACATACTTAATTTTCTGCTGTATTTCTTCCAATATGCTTGGTTTCTCGATCAATAATTTATATGCTTCTGTTTGAATACTTGAAAAATCAATTAAATTCTCATCTTCCATCAGGGTATTGTACTGTTTCATAATATTTGCAACAGCTACAATATGTTCATCTGCGTCTCCTTGCATTTCATCAATATCGACCAATTCTTCAGCAAGATTATTAACATACTTAACTATTTCTCCGGCTTGTCTCCAAGCTCCTTGCTTTTTATCAAATATAACATCAAAATAAGGTAAGTTCCTAAATCTATTAATCTTCTGAAACACCATATACTGCTGATCAAAATTATCCAGCATCCTATAATTTTTCTTAATCCTTGTATATTCAAGATGATCTTTAAGAATTCTCAGACAAATTGAATGAAAAGTACCAATATACATTTCATTCAGATTTACGGATACTCCTATTGCATACAATTCATTTGTGATACGTGTAATCAGTTCTTTCGCAGCCTTTTCTGTAAATGTAGCAATCATTATTTCCTCAGGAAGCACATCTTTTTCAGTTATAAGATAAACAATTCTCTTTACTAATGTATATGTTTTTCCTGTACCAGGGCCTGCAATAATCAACAACGGACCATCTGTTGTTGAAATAGCACTTCTCTGTGCTTCATTTGCGTTTCCAAAATCAAATGCCATATAAGTACCCCCTCTGCATTTAATTATATATTCTCATATATTTATAAATTCTATTTCGTATTACATCTTACTTTTCTGACTTCTTCTTGCATCGTCCATCCGCAGGCTTTATTGCATCTGAAGGAATTAACCATGTTTTACCTTTTTTTATTGCACCTTCAATTCTTCCTTCTGCACATAAAACACCTATTCGACGTGAAGTGATATTCCATCTTTCTGATAATTCCACAGTCGTTAAATACTCCATAATCTTACCTCTTCAAAATCATACATAAGTAGAAACATAAAACTAGTTTGATTATACATCGTTTATCGGAATAATACAAACAAAAAAGAGAAGGATTTCTCCCTCTCTAATTCATTACTCCAATACCTCATCTAACATATCATTAAGTTTCATATACTCTACACCTAATGATTCACATACCATTGGAATTCCATTATTCTTGTTTCCTTCATCAGTTACTATAATCCCATCTTCTAAAATAGCTGTTGCAATCAAAAATGGATCTCCATTTGAGCTTCCCTTTGTTTGAATTTTTATTATTTGTGGAAATTGTTGTAATATTTCTGTAGTCTTTAACTGTACTTCCTTTGATAAAGGCAAAAAAGCATCTTTGTGTTCCTTTGCCCATTTTACAATATCATCATCTTTTAATTCTTCAAATATTTCCGAACTTGAAATAAGTTGTCCATTTTCTACAAGTTCATTAAAAGCCTGCCATATATGTGAAAATGCTTTCTTAGTCATATTATAGTTCTTTGATGCATTAATAAGTGCACAGGCATCTATTACATACTTTTTACTCATATGAACATCACCGCCCGTTCTATATTACTTATGTGTTTACCTTTTATACTAAGTGTACTACACATCTCACCATATGATATATCGCCTCTGCTATAAGCAGATAACACTTTCTTTGGAAACAAATAGCCTTCTTTACTCAAGTAGGTAATATAATATTTTACTTTGAATTCTCTATCTTTCTTATTCTGAATAATAGAATCCTGTTCTTCTTTAAATGAGTCACTAATCCTCTTGTATATAGAATAATAATCTGACCTATTAATAATATCTAATTCTCTTAACCTTCTTACTACCGAAAATGTGCTTACTGCATACTTATCCGCAATAGATATTAAACATAAATCTGACCACTCACCATATAAATTAAGTGCATTTGATGACACATATCTAAAACTTTCTTCTGGCATTAATACTTCTGCAGCAATTCTATCACATATTTTTTCTTCTTCATCATTACGCTCATCAAAATCTATTAAGCATAATGATGAAGACCTTCTAACCAAATGTGCAACTTCATGAAATAATGAAAAAACTTTAGCTCTCTCAAAATCTTTATTATTAATTGCAATGATAGGAAATGTATCATAATACATAGAAATGCCTCGCATCTCAGACAATGATACTCCAGTTATCTGAGCAACCATTATCCCATAATGTTCTAAAAGGGCTCTATAATAATTAAATCCATTATTTCTATATGCTGATTTATTCTTAAATGGCAAATCTAATTCAAAATACATTCTTATTACATCTGCTATCTGTTTTTCGCTTAATTTCGGGCCAACGCTGGGCAAGCTCCTATATTCCGTATCATCAGATAGATTAACTATAATTTGCCTATTACCAGTTATTCTACCAATTTCAGACCACAATTCATAACTTGTTTCTCTATAAACAGTATCATTGTATGTCCTACGATCGGTATAAGCTTTTGTTTTTTTCTCAGGTGGATTAGACAAATAAAATGTTGCAAATGGAACTTTGTATAAATTAGCAAGTTTCTTTGCTTCTGTAATTGAAGGCAACTCTTCGCCTCTTTCCCATTTATCAATTACTTCTGACCTAAACCCAGAAATATGATTAGCAACATCACTTGTTGTGCCAAATGGTGTTTCAGAACGTGCCCATACAAGCATTTTATAATTTACATATGCATATTTTTTTGCACCCATACAAGTATGCACCTCCCTTTGAAAATATTTGGCATTATAATATATATTAACAAAACAGGCTAATTGTCATGTTTTCTGAAATTATAATATCACACTTTTCGTTTCAAAGATATTAAATTTACCACTTTTCATACATGTTTAACATATTCTTATTAAAAAAATCCTTATTTAAAACCTAACCATTTCCTCTTCTCAGCCCCTGTTTTGCGTCCTATCTTCCACTTTTTTCTTATCAGTATCTCTGCCAACACTCTCATCATAAATTTTCTGAAACTCCTCATACATTTCATCTCCATCCTTTTTTATCCCCAGCCTTTTCATTACATCTGAGAACAACCTTATGCTTCCACTCACATCAGCAATATCAAATCCAAATATATCAGCCTTAACAGAATCACTGACATTCTCATAACCACCAAGTTCTGATATTCTCCTGACAATCCAACCAGCTTTATCCACAGGTTCAGTTTCTCTAATTTCCACAAATTCATTTTTATCTGTTACATCAGTCATACTTTCGCCAACTCTTGCCACATTCACATCAGGCGAATTATGAATCTCTGGTATTCCTATCCCCTCTAAATCAGTCTGCTGTTTTCTCACACTACCTGTTTGCTCTTTCTGTACGCCTATTTCATTCTGATTATTGTCAGACTTCATTCCTGTAACACTTATATCCAGCTCAACAACCGCTTTCTCCGTTCTCTCAACCAGCATATCATCTTCCATCCCTGGTATCTCAACATCCCTGTCAGCAATAATTTCTTCTTTCCCCGACACCGCATAATAAGCCGTATACAAATCTTCTTTTATAATGTCATCAGCAAGCTGTATCTGCCTCTTAACATTTCTCTTCTCCTGCTTCAGCTCATCCAGTTCTTCCTGCACTTCCATATGCCATATCTGATATTCCCGGTACTGCTCTTCATTCTTTATACTGCGTTTCCAACTAGAACTTTCTCTGTATATCTCCTTCTGCCTGTCCTCAATCTGCTGAATCTTTTCTTCCTGCTCATTTATGAAATCCACAAGATCCACAACACTTTTGATGTCATTATTTACAATCAGCAGATATTCGTCCTGTAACTGATGAAATCTTTTCAAATCTTCCGTATATTTTGCTCCACCAACCACAAAACGCTTCTGCTCTACAATCCTTAATCTGTATAGCTTTGCATAAAACTTCTTCTGGAATGGTGACAGCTTCGCCCTGTGCAGTCCCCTGATATCCGACGAATAAAAGTAAGGTTTTGCCATCCATGGCATATCCACATAATGCCGTAACATATCTTCAGAAAACATCTCGTCCAGCTTTGCCAGTTTATGATAATACCGAAATCCCGGTGCCTGCACCTCCATCCATGCGTCTTTCTTAAATACATATCCAAGTCTTTTCATCAGATATTTAAAATGCTCCACATTTCCGGCTGCATACGCACACATCTTAGCATCACGAAGTATAATATCCTTCATGGACATTTCCTTTTCCCACTTGTCCCTGCTGATATTCTTTGGATTTCTGCTATACTCTGCCGGCATTATGGAAAGTCCAAGCTCATCACAATATTTATTTGTAATAGGCTGGAGATGATTCTTCCAGTTGTTTTTAGGTGAATTATATTTCTTGCCGGTTGTCATACTGACACTGTTCCAGATAAGATGTCCATGCATATGCTCCCTGTCAGTATGAACCGCATACACAGCCTCATAATCATCACCAAGCACATCCTTCGCAAAGTGCTCCAGCACATACATTGCCTGCTCTGATGTTACTTTTTCTTCCGGTGAAAATGATATGATCACATGATACCCCTGCCTTTTACCCGTCTTATGAAAAATGTTCTTTGTCTCTTCCATCTGCTCAAATGCCGTATCCGGCAGGCAGTTAATACTGCCCACCAGTACACATTCTTCTGTCTTATCCGGATTCTGTATATATTCCAAAGCATTCTTCAGGTGTGATGCCGGATTTCTGCCATCTGACTCCTGTATATTTAAGATCTTTGTAATCGCCATACTTCCAGCACCTCCCCGAATGTTTTCTTTACATCATCCAGACTGTTCTGCAATTTATCAATATCGCTGTAATACAATCTCCCCTGTGAATTGCCAAGCTTTACCGTCTGATTAATATTATTTGCAATACCTGCTATGATACGGATTGCTTTTGCCCTGTCCTCAGGATAACTTGTATCTATGTTGCCGCCCGTCCGGATCAATTCTCTTATATAGGCACTTGCTGTCATTCCCGTCCGGTTAAGTGCCGCTTTTAGAATATCCATATCTTTCTCCGACAGCTTCACAGATACCTTATGATCTTTCCTGTCAGACTTGTATCTTCGCTTTCCATCTGCCATAACTTTCTCCCCTTTCGTAGTTTTCTAATGCTGTATCAAACCAATCTCTTTTTATCTGTACCATTGCTTTTTTCATCCTTTCCAAAAGTTCTGCTTATAGGTTTTGCAAGATGCGGAAAAGGTCGGACCTTTTCCCGAAAAAATATAAACGCCATCAGCGTTTACATAATTTTTCGTCTTGGCAGGAGCACCTGCACCCTGTATATAATATGTGGTGGTTAATGTACCACCACAATTACTGATATGGTGGCACTTTTTGCCATCACTTTACTGTTTTAGTGGCGTTTTCCGCCACCACTTTTCCATTTTGATGGCACTTTCCGCCACCATGGCTTTTTTCTCGCTTATCTGAGTGGCGGCACTTTTTGCCGTCACTTTGCTGTTTTGACGGCGCTTTTTGCCCCCACTTTTGCATTTTGACGGCACTTTTTGCCCCCACACTTTTTTCAGCTCTGATTTGTGCGGGGGCGCTTTCTGCCCCCACTTTGTGGTTTTGGGGGCGCTTTTTGCCCCCATTTTCATGTTTTGACGGCGCTTTTTGCCCCCACACTAATGAAACTGCATCACTACATCCATAATAACGATTTCCTCTGCCATCATCCTGGTCTGTGTTCTTAGCTGTAACTGTTCTGTAAAGGAATTTGGATTCTTTGGCTTATGCTTTTTCAGCCACTTAGCTTCAATATCATCGAGCAGCTCATATGCTGTATCATTGACTTCATCCGCTCTCTCTTCAAGCTCACCGAACCGCACCAGACTCTTATATCTCATTGGATATTCTTCCTTGATATATTTAATCCACATACGCCCATACTTTCCTACATCTATATCTGCCTTCTCTGTTCCTGCGACAAGCACCGGATAAAAGATTCCATCCCTTTCTTCATATGGGATGCCAGGCTTTTCAAATGTTGTCTTACTCATAATGATTACCGCCTTTCTCATCACTCTGCAGAATATCAAGCACATGCTTTAATTGAACCAGCAGTTCTTCAACATCTATACCTCTGTCAGATTCATCTAATGTCTGTAATTCTTCCAGTATCGTATCAAGATGCACCTGTACTTTCTTTGCCACCTTCATTCCACCAACAACCCTGATTTCATGCTTCAGAAGACATTGGATGATATAATCCTGTTTTGAAAGTCCGCTGAGTGAAACCTTCACATTCAGCTCCTGTGCTTCCTCCGGTGACATACGAAACGCTACTACAACATTTCTCCATCTGTTCTTGGCATCCAGCCTTTTCTCGCTCATAATAATCTGCTCCTTCCGATATAAAATCTATTCTTTTAATTTCTGCTGCATATATCCAGCAAAACTTGTACCGGCATGATTCATAATGTTTTACATAGGCATTATCAGACTGCCTTGTACTTATCAATGCTTATAATTTTTTCCGCAGCCGCATCCATATCAATCATAGGTTCTGTTTCCTCTGTCTGCATGATTTCTACATCATCATCCTGCTCTTCGCAATCCTCAAAGCTTGCATTGACAGCATCAAGTCTGTCTGCCATTGCCACCTGCTTTGACGGAAACAGATGTGAATAACGATATGTGATATCAATACTCTCATGGCCAACCCTGTCAGCTATTGCAACTGCGGAGAACCCAAGGTCAATCAGATGTGAAATGTGCGAATGCCTAAGATCATGAATTCTTATTTTCTTCACACCTGATAACTTGCAGCCACGCTCCATCTCATGATGAAGAAAGCTCTTTGTTACCAGAAATATCCTGTCTGTTGGTGTCTGGTCATATAACATTGCAAAATATTCCTGCATTTCTTCGGCAAGGAACTTCGGCAACTTGATTGTTCTGTTGCTCTTAGGTGTTTTCGGTGTTGTAATAACATCCTGCCCCTGTAGCCGCTGATACGATTTATTTATTCTGACTGTGTTCTTTTCAAAGTCAAAATCTTCCATTGTAAGAGCAAGCAGTTCACCTAATCTCATTCCCGTCCAGTACAGCATTTCAAATGCATAAAATGAAACCGGCTTGTCAATCACCGCTTCTGAAAACTTCTTATATTCCTCAGTTGTCCAGAAAAGCATTTCCTTCTTTTCTTCCCTGCCCATATTTCCAGCCTGTCTTGCCGGATTTGATTTCAAATTATAAAACCTGCACGCATGATTGAATATCGCACTTAAAATGTTGTGCATTGTCTTCTTGTAAGTCTGGGAATAACTCTTCCCATTCTCATAACGGAATGCTACCATCTCATTCTGCCACTTGCGTACATCTCCCGGTGTAATCTCATTCATCTTAAGATTCTTAAAATATGGAAGTATCTTTGTATCCACAATGTGTTCTTTGGTAAGCCATGTGTTGAGTTTGACATAATTTTTCACATCCTCTGTATACAGCTTCCAGAACTCTCCAAATGTCATATCCAGATTATTCTCCTGCCGTATTTTGTAATTACGCTCATAATCAAGTGCTTCCCTCTTTGTTGCAAATCCTCTCTTCTTTATCTGTTTATTTTCCCCAGTCCAGTCCTTACAATAGAATTTGACAAACCAGGTGCCTGTCTTACTGTCTTTATAAGCTGGCATGTTCATCATCTCCTTCTTTCCATATGCAGAAGCAGATGCCTAAACCCATATAACTTTTGCACCTGCCTCTGTCTCAATCTTCTTACCTATTGCTTATCCTGCATCACTCATACCATAAATGCGTTCTTCAAAATATTTTCTGCTTACTTTTCCACGGATTACAATATAACCCTTCTTTTCAAGTTCACTGTTGATCTGTCTCATAAGCTTGTATGCTGCTGATCTTGAAATCCCAAGAATCTGCATCACATCTCCTACTTCTAAAAACTTTTCATTCATGCCCTTTCACCACCTTTCCATTAAAATTTGTTTTGGCGTTTCTCCATACCAGTTCTGCTGATGTCACAACCAGCCTCCTTACCTGAGATAATCTCCTGTAATACCGCCCGCTCCTGCTCGAGGTACTCGGTCCACTTAGGGGAGTGTCTACACTCGCTCGCTTCACATTTAATTCTATAAATGACTTTCATACGAAGGTCATGGCAAATGCCTGTTAGATTTCTGATACCGCTCATTCAGTTGTTTTTTAATACCGTATTGTATAGATAAACGAATTATGATTATTCTATACACTATGGTATTGAATTGTCAAGAACTTTTTCTAATATTTTCGTATAGAAAAACTTCCCTTTTTATTTTTTTCGTGTTATACTGTGTTCAAAAGTCCATACAGAACCACAAAATGGAGGTAACTACACTATGACAATAGGTGAAAGAATAAAGAAAATACGGGTGTTCCGTAAAATGACAATGGATGATCTAGGCGGTGCTCTTGGCTTTGAAGGAAAAAATATGTCAGTCCGTATATCACAATACGAAACTGGTGCACGTATTCCCGGCGAAGATATGATTTTGAAGCTCGCCGATGCACTGCACTGCAATTACAAAGCTATCTCTGATTATAGCCTTGGTGCTGCAGAGGATATTATAGAAACACTTTTCTGGCTTGAAGAAAGTGCAGCTTCACTTCCAGCAAGAGGAAAAGGTACCAGATTTCCTGAGTACACTGCTCCCGGCAATCTGATTCACTTAACTGCAATGACTCCGGCAAAGCCATCGGAAACAGCCAGACCAACTTATAACGAAGATGATTATGACTGTGCAGGTGCACCTGTTGCATTAACTTTTGAATATGGATTGGTAAATGATTTCCTTTCAGAATGGTGTGAAATGAAAACGAAATTAAATAACGGAGAGATTTCTCCAAATGAATATTTTGAGTGGAAAATAACATGGCCTCATGCTATGAATTAAGGAGATTTATTATGATTGAACAACTACTTGGTACAGCTCTTTTATGTTGCATTATTACAGCTTTCTTTTACTGCTTATTCTATAAAATAGCATGTAAATCTAATATTAATGATTTCGAAGCGGATTCCCCATATATAGGCGATTATGCATCTAGCATTATTGTTTTTCTAGCAATTTCTTCATTAACATTATTAATTGTCGTATATTTCTACATTACTATTTCACCAAAGCTACCTAAATTTCTGAATGATAGTGGTTTTACTTTTGCCTTTTTACAATTAGGAGCAGGTTTTTTTATACGACTACTACATAAAATTTTCTTCTTTACCATAGTCAAAATAACCAAATCAACTTCATATCA
>ERZ773106.1302-NODE-1302-length-18744-cov-33.280165_pt1 | contig 18744 bp, 14 predicted proteins | sample MGYA00580572_ERZ773106 | MGnify/ENA primary metagenome ERZ773106 (study PRJEB29015, sample SAMEA2737868) | human gut metagenome | biome: human gut; feature: human-associated habitat; material: faeces | place: China | collected 2012 ... | reverse complement strand
GAATTTATCGCCGCTATTGAACTTGGTTCATCGAAGATAACCGGTGTGGCCGGAAGAAAGAACAGTGACGGAAGCATGCAGGTATTAGCGTATGCCCAGGAAGACTCTTCTACGTTTATTCGTAAAGGAGTTATTTTCAATCTGGACAAGACAGCGCAAAGCCTGACCTCGATCATCAACAGACTGGAAGGTGAGTTGAAAAACTCAATTGCCAAGGTATATGTAGGCATCGGCGGACAATCACTCCGCACAGTCCGCAATGTAGTAAGCCGCGACCTGGAAGAAGAAGCCATCATATCCGAAGAACTTGTAAGCGCTATCGGTGATGAAAACATTGCCATCCCGGTGGTTGATATGGATATACTGGACGTAGCTCCGCAAGAATACAAGGTGGGCAATAATCTGCAAGCCAACCCGGTAGGTCTGGTAGGAAGCCACATCGAAGGACGTTTCCTCAACATCGTTGCCCGTGCTTCCGTACGCAAGAATCTGGAGCATTGCTTCCAGCAGGCAAAAATCGACATTGCCGACCAACTGATCGCCCCGCTAGTAACAGCCAACGCCGTACTGACAGAAAGCGAACGCCGTTCGGGTTGTGCACTGATCGACTTCGGAGCAGATACGACTACCATCTCTGTATATAAGAATAACATTCTCCGCTTCCTCACCGTATTACCTTTGGGAGGCAACAGCATCACGCGTGACATCACCACCCTGCAAATGGAGGAGGAAGAAGCCGAACGCCTGAAAAAAGCCTACGGTGACGCCCTCTACGAAGAAGACCCCGAACAAGAGGAAGAAGCTACCTGCAAACTGGAGGATGACAACCGTATCATCAAAGTGGCAGACCTTAATAATATCATCGAAGCCCGTGCCGAAGAAATCGTTGCCAACGTATGGAACCAGATTCAGCTATCCGGCTACGAAGACAAACTGCTGGCAGGACTTATCCTGACAGGAGGAGCCGCCAACCTGAAGAACTTGGACGAAACCTTGCGCAAACGCAGCAAGATAGAAAAGATACGGATGGCGAAACTTCCACGCAATACGGTCCATGCCCCCAACAATATACTAAAAAAAGACGGTTCACAGAACACATTGTTCGGTCTACTGTTTGAAGGGAACCAAAACTGTTGCCTGACTGAAACCGCCCCGCAAGCTGCTGCTCCTGTACCGCCAGTCTCCAAACCGGAGCCGGAAGTGCATAGGACCGCAGACATATTTGAAGACGACCAGGAGCTGAAGGAACAGGCCCGCCTCGCCCGCCTCAAGAAAGAGGAAGAAGAGCGTGAAGCCAAGTTAGCTGCTAAAGAAGCGGAAAAACTTCGCAAGCAAAAGGAAAAGGAAGAGAAAGAAAGACGGAAAAGAGAAGCCGGTCCGAGCTGGATTCAGCGCAAGATCGACTCGTTGACGAAAGAAATCTTCTCCGACGACGATATGAAGTGATTTATGATTTATGAATTATGAGTTATGAGTTGGCTGCGCGCTATATCATAAATCATAAATCATAACTTATAAATCAAGATTCAAAAATCAGAGTTCAGAAACCAGAAATCATAAATCAGAAATCATATTATTATGGACGAGATAGTACAATTCGATTTCCCGACAGATTCACCGAAGATCATCAAAGTGATTGGTGTAGGTGGTGGTGGTGGTAACGCTGTAAACCACATGTACCGGGAAGGCATCCATGATGTAACGTTCGTTCTTTGCAACACGGACAACCAGGCATTGGCCGAATCACCTGTCCCGGTGAAACTGCAACTGGGCCGTAGCATCACGCAAGGGCTTGGAGCCGGCAACCGTCCCGAACGGGCACGCGACGCCGCTGAAGAAAGTATAGAAGATATCAAGGCACAACTGAACGACGGCACCAAGATGGTATTCATCACCGCCGGAATGGGAGGAGGAACCGGAACAGGAGCTGCCCCGGTCATCGCCCGCATTGCGAAGGAAATGGATATTCTGACTGTCGGTATCGTCACCATCCCCTTTATCTTCGAGGGAGAAAAGAAAATCATCCAGGCACTGGACGGCGTCGAACGTATCGCCCAGCATGTTGATGCCCTATTAGTTATCAACAACGAACGCCTACGCGAAATATACGCCGACCTTACCTTTATGAATGCCTTCGGCAAAGCCGATGACACTCTTTCCATCGCTGCCAAGAGTATTGCCGAGATTATCACCATGCGTGGTACGGTCAACCTCGACTTTGCCGATGTGAAAACCATCCTGAAAGATGGCGGAGTAGCGATCATGAGTACCGGATTCGGCGAAGGAGAAAATCGTGTGACGAAAGCAATCGACGATGCCCTGCATTCTCCGTTGCTCAACAACAACGATATTTTCAATGCCAAGAAGGTTATGTTGAACGTTTCTTTCTGCCCGTCATCCGAGTTGATGATGGAGGAGATGAACGAGATACACGAGTTCATGAGCAAATTCCGCGAAGGAGTGGAAGTGATCTGGGGTGTTGCCATCGACAACTCACTGGATACAAAAGTAAAGATCACCGTACTGGCAACCGGATTCGGTGTAGAAGACGTCCCCGGAATGGACAGCCTGCACGCTGCACGCAGCCAGGAAGAGGAAGAACGCCAACTGCAACTGGAAGAAGAGAAAGAGAAGAACAAGGAACGTATCCGCAAGGCATACGGCGAAAGTGCCAGCAATATCGGAAGCAAGAGCCTCCGCAAACGCCGCCACATCTATCTTTTCAACACGGAAGATTTGGACAACGACGATATCATCGCCATGGTAGAAGATTCTCCCACGTATATGCGTGATAAGACGACTCTTACTAAAATCCGGACAAAAGCTGCATTGGAAGAAGAAGTGGCAACAGAAGAAGCTACGGATGATAACGGCGTAATTACATTCTAAACAAAGAGCTTAAGAACGAAAATTATAGTCCCACAGCATCAGGCTTCAGATCTAATTTTTAATCTTCAATTTATAATTATAATAGTATGGATTTATTCGAACAAGTCAGCGAAGACATTAAAAACGCAATGAAGGCGAAAGATAAAGTAGCCCTCGAAACTTTGAGAAATATAAAGAAGTTCTTCCTCGAAGCTAAGACAGCTCCAGGAGCTAACGATATATTGACAGATGATGCCGCTTTGAAGATTATCCAGAAACTTGTAAAACAAGGAAAAGATTCTGCTGAAATCTATATCGGACAGGGTCGCCAGGACTTGGCTGACGTAGAATTGGGTCAGGTAGCCGTTATGGAAAAATACCTGCCGAAACAGATGAGTGCCGAAGAACTGGAAGCTGCTTTGAAGGAGATCATCGCAGAGACAGGTGCTACGAGCGGTAAAGACATGGGTAAGGTCATGGGAGTTGCCTCCAAGAAGCTGGCAGGACTTGCAGAAGGACGTGCCATTTCCGCAAAAGTAAAAGAGCTTTTGGGATAACTTCCGGAACTTCCACAGAACCTTTTAGTGTTCGATTTTATCTTGCATCTTACACTAACCAGAGTTTATCTATTTGATTAATAGCAGTATAAACCTATGCAAGATACCGTTGCAGATGCGTGCAAGATGTTTTATCTTACACACATCTGCAACTTTCGTTAAACATGACATTCACCTCCTTCACCACTCTGAAACATCGATAAATAAAGGGATTTCGGGTGAAGGGTTGCCTTTCAGATAGGTTTCACCCGATTCACTATACCTTTCTGCCGAATTTTGATTAATAGACTGATTCCAATCTATTAGATATAAACTTATTCTCTATTGATGCCAAACTTCCTTTTCACTAATAGAAAAGATTACTAACATTAAAGGCAATCTCTAAATGAAGCTTTTGTTTTTATAAACAAAGCTTTCATTTATAAAATCAAAAGCTTCATTTATATAATTGCAACTTGCAATTATAGATTGCGATTAATGAAAAACAAGTTTAGAATTATAGTAAAGTAATTTAGGTATTAATAGAAAGGAACTTTTCTCACTATAAATAAGAAAGAATCTATTAATAGCTGGGAAATAATCAAATTAGATCACATGAACTTAATAAAGTAAAAGCAGATTTGAAATTAATTTAATGTATGATATAGACAGTACTAATTATTATTTCCCCGAACTAAAATAATCTCCCTATAAAAGAGCATAATATAGAAAATAAAGATTACTTTTACAATGAAACTAAACCACGACAGACAAATGAGAAAGAGTATTGCTATAATTATAACATCTATATTAGTGCTATCAGGATGCAACAAACAACAATCCGTATCTGACAGACTACTAAATGAAGTAGGAAAGGCTATTGCCATAAATCCTGACAGTGCATCCAACCTACTAAAAAGTATATCATCTCCTGAAAAACTAGACGACAAAACCTTTGCACGCTGGTGTATGTTATCAGGAAAGATTACAGACGAGATTTTCACCACCATCCTACCAACTTATCAATTAGAGAGGGCTTATGACTGGTATTCCTCGCATGGTAGTCCTGATGAACAAGTGCAAATTCTGATTTATTTAGGTCGCTCTTATTTTGCAGATGGAGATTATGATAAAGCAATGTCAATCTATATTAATGCTTTGGATATTGCAGAAAAGAAAAAGCTCAATAATCTCACTGGATATATCTACGACTATATAGGAGATTTGTACAGAGAGAAATTCATGCGAACGGAAGCCATCAAAAGATATGAGATTGCTGCCGAATACTTCAAAAAAGAAAATAATACGGATAGCTATGCCTGCGCATTAAGAGATGTAGGACGTGAATATGCAGAAATGGATTCACTATCACATGCTTTAAATATTCTAATTATAGCTGATTCTGTAGCAGCTAATACTAGTAATATTAATGTTACCACATCAATAAGTAACGCCTTAGGCAATATCTATTCTATGCAGAACAAATACGATAAAGCAGAAAAGTTCTTTCTCAAAGCATTAGCTGGAGAAAACAAAATGCCTAATTATATTGCGCTGATTGACCTATACACTGCATCTGATTCAATAGATAAAGCCAAAAAGTTATTATTTAACATACCAAAAGATAATCCAGAATACACATGTAGCATTAATTATTTATACTATCAAATCTATAATGCAGAGAAAAATTATACGGAAGCTCTTACTTACTTGGAAGAATATGTTAACATGTTAGATTCTATTGTATATGCCGACAACCAATCCAAGATATTAAATATAGAATCAAAATATAATCATCTAAAGATCAGGCAGGAAATAGACAAATTAAAGATTAAGCAACAAGGCTATATTATCGTTTTAGCTACTTGTGTAGCCTCCTTATTATTGATAATAATAGGATATCTCCTATATCGAAAAAAATCGAAAGAAAAAATCCAAAGACAACGAGATGAATTAAATCAAATAAAAACAAATTTACTCTATGTTTCATTAGAATTGGAAAAGAAAAGAAGATTGTTAGATACATTTAAAGAAAAAAATGAAAACTATAATAAAATGCAAGAAGAAATATGTCTTCTGACTGCTAATTACAAGGAATTGCAAAATAAATCTCTGGGAAACTCACCTCTATTCAAAGAGTTGACATACCAGGCCAACCAGAATAAACCAAGAAATGATAAGCCATTAATAACAGAAAAACAATGGAAACTTATCACAGATGAAATAACACATATCTATCCAAGCCTTCATAAATACATATATAGTCTATGCCCAGATTTATCAGAACAAGACTTTCAATACTGCTGCCTTTACATGTATGGTTTCGACACTAACACTGAAGCAAAATTATTAAATATAACAGTCGACTCAGTAAGAAAAAAACGCCTCAGACTTAGAAAAAAACTAGATATAACATTAACAGATAATAATTCTACATTACATGAATATTTAATCGAAAATATGCACTAATAATCATGTTTTCTAAAGAAATAATCTACAGTACAAAATAATGTCCACGTAAAATATCATAAGCAACTGATTATCAACACTTGTTTGTCCACGTCCAAAAACGCACTTAACTTGCATCCCCCCTCTGCTCTCCGTAAATTTGCAGAAAACAATTAAAGATATGAAGAGATTAAGTATTGTACTATTATTAATTAGTATTTCATTCATGATAATGAAAGCTAACAATCTATCAGAGCGTAAAGCTAAGTGTATAGTTCTCAAAAGATGGGAGTACCCACAAAGAACACCAATTTCTATCCCAATAGAAGCTATCCAAGACGAAAACTCTATTGAAGTTCGTTTTCTTGAAAACGTCAACAATCAAGTCACTTTCCAAGTAAAGGATCAGCAAGGAAATATCATATTCCAAGATGTGTTATTGGCTCCTAATGAGCAAGAGACTTACAAGATTAATTTGGGAGACTACCAAATCGGTCATTATGAACTTCTTTGTATAGAAGAAGACATGACTTTCATTGGAGAGTTTGATATCGAACACTCAATACTGTGAGAATAATTAAACATACAATCAATACACAACTTAATAATTAAAAGTATGAAAAAGCATTTCTATTTTCTATGTGCAATATCCAGCCTATTCACTGTTCATTCATGTACAAATGATGTTTCAGAAGATCTTATTTCTCAAAAGAAGATCAAACTTACACAAGATGAAGTCCTTAGCATCTCCTATGATGAAACAAAAGATTTGGAAGAGAAAACTCTTTTCAACATGGTAAGTGCCTTTGCTAATCTGCAAAACGGAACAACGACAAGAAGCAATGCAACTTCCTTTAAGATTGTAAAAGAGAGTTTTATTAATAAAGAGGGAGAATTCAAAGAACAAGAGCAAGCAACAAGAGCCATTAACAATGACGATATCACATCGAAAATTTGCGAAATCGAATTTAGTAATGGCTCTTCTATAGGTCGTGCTATAGTTTCAGCGAATGCAAATTTTCCTGCCATCATTGCCTTCATTCCTAAATGTAGTAGTGAAAAAATGATGGAGCAAACAGGAGCTAGTAAACTATTACATGCTTCAAAAGCAAGCTATCTCTATAATACAATAAAGATGAAAGAAGCTGTAGACTCTTTACGACTTCCAACACTTGAAAAGATTAGTAAAGAACTGGAAATACCTATAAATGAGGTTTCTTATGAGGCAGTCAAAAACTATATAACTATTACTGATGCAGAACCTACAACCAGATCAACAGCTGTACAAATAGGAGATATAGAAATGCAAATATATCATGATAAATCTATATTCCCTCTAGTAAAAACAAATTGGGGACAAGAAGAACCTTATAATGGATGGTTTTCTAATATAGATAGAGATGGGCTACGAGACTGGGTAAGAACACAAGATGGAGGAAAGAATTTTACATCAGTTCCTGCCGGATGTGTGAATATTGCCATGGCGCAGATGATGACATATACTCACTGTAGAAAATTCCCCCCAGTTAAATTTCCAATCCCTAAAGGAAAGTATGAGGTGGAAACTGGTATGACTTTCATTCCCAATTGGGATCAAATGACAAAGACTCCTAAATTAGATGACCCAGGTGCAGGTGGTTTAATTGATGCACAGTACCTCATTTTAGACCTCTATATCGAAAATAAAACCAAATCTAAAAAAGACTGGGATAATGCTGTTATCGCGAGCGAAGTTTCAGAACAGAATATGTTAAACACAATGAATAAATACTTTAAATACCAGCCCAAAGCAAAATTTGATGGTGATATGGCATGGGCAGCATTACGAGACAAGCATTTGGTTCTAATGTTAACTTCTGATCACGCCTTCATCATATCCGGTATACTGGTTACAGAAAAAGCTATTTCAACTCGCGAACTAGTAAAGAGAAACGATGTCTACTGGCACGCTAATTTTGGATGGGCAGACGAATGTACCGGATTTTACCAGTTAGACAGCGATGCCAATACACATTTCAATGCCAATGGCCTTGAACAATGGTCCCAGCAAATGGATTACTTAAATAATATTTATGCTAAATAGACACAATATGCTAAATAACAAATACTTAATATATCTACTCATCATTTCTTTATTTCTTTCATCATGCACAGATAGCGACATAGCCAATAAGTTTGATGATAGAAAAATAGAAAATGACCAGATAATTCTAACTCCGGAAGAATTTGCTAGCATTGCGTATGATAATCCGCAAGAACTGACTCTAGAAGAAATCAGCAATATTATTGCTAATTTCCAAAATAATATAGAAGTTGGAGATGAAATAGCTACACGAAACTCGGAAACAACAAAAATATCTATAAAAAAGAAGTATTATGTTACCGAGGAAAACAACATCATTAAAAATATAGCTGATACCCGTTCGACAACATCCAAGGAATTCACTGTTCCAATATTCGAGGTTGAATTATCCAATAATGAAGGAAATAAAAGTCTGGCTGTCATATGTGGAGACGAGAGAGTGCCGGAAGTTCTTTACTATGTGGATAATTATACTCCGCATTCCGAAACTGATACGGAAGCACGTTATCTATTGGAACTATCTAAAAAGAATGTCTTTTTAGATATCCAGCAAATAGAACATATAAGATCTACAAAAAAGGATTCCACTTTACATAAAATAGCCCAACAATTAAATATCCCGCAGAAAAAAGTTTCCTACACTGACTTTAAAGACCGAATTATAACAACGGATGAAATATCAACTAGAAATAATAATCCTGGAAATCAATCCGGAGGCGTAAACAGACCTCAATCTAATGTAGTAGGTTTTGTCAATCCTTTATCCAAAGTATCATGGACTCAAAATGATCCATATAACTACGGCAGACCTAGAATGATGATCTATGACGGATATGGAGGTGAGCGTGAAGGACATCTTGCTGTAGGATGTGCCAATGTAGCAATCGGAATATTGTTCAGCATAGTGAAACCAGACATGTATTTAGCAAATAATCAAAAGGTTGATTGGGATTATGCAACCTCAGTCGAATTCATCAAATTTACCCAAGGATATCCAGAAGCTAGTTCGCCTGAAGACTTAGTAAATATGATTACAGGATTATTAGCACAAATTGCCATAGCAACAGATTCACGACCCTCTTATGAAGAAAAGGAGTTATTAGATGTCAATACAGGAAAAAAATATAAGAAATCAGTGATCACTCAAACAGAAACTCCGACAATCAATACCATAAATTATTTGAAGAGTATGGTTAATTTCTACGGGGATCAAAATAACAAGTTTAATGGCAATCTTGCAAAACAATCTTTATTTGAAAGAAAACCTGTTTTTCTTTGTGGTCCCGGACATATTGTGGACGACAATGGCAAGATTATAGGTAATGGGGGAGGACACGCATGGCTTATCGATGGAGTTGTTATTACGAAGCGTCAACGCCGAGCCGGATATGACCATTACTGGTCAGTAAATATGGGATGGGGGAAAAGATCTAGAGTTTACTTTAGAACAAGCAATGACCTGCAGGATTGCGATGTTGTATTTCCAGACGACGATAATAATATTGCATATTACACGCAGGAAATGACTATGCTATATAATATAACTAGAAAATAACCGGACTATGAGAATCAGTAGACTTTTACTAATTGTATTATTACTGGCATCTTCGTATGGTTGCTCTGAAGAGGAGCCATACGAAGTTGAAAAGAAATCAATTTCTATATGGGAAGGAGACACAAGGCATGCCATCATAGAAACAGACTTAACAGAGCACAACTATAAGTTAGAATCAGAAAATCAAGAAATTGCAACAGCAACTCTTGACGAAATGGGCGTATGTATCGCTACATACAAAAGTGGGAGCACCATGATACGACTTATTGATACTGACAATAATAAGATAGTATGTGAGATCTACGTATATGTAATATACTTCAACAGCTCGGAAATTATCAATTGGGGAATTCCGTTCGAAGGTCATCCTGGTTCTCCGGGAATAATAATAAAAGCAATAGATCTAAGAATCCCTCCAGAGATAGAAATTGAGTTACGAGAAAAAGAAAAGCCATTCATCGGTGCCACTTATACATTCAATCAAGAAACCAAAAAGTTCACAATGAAAACTGATTCGGGGATATTCAAAGAAGGTACATACGAATGGGACATTACCTCTTTAACCCTAATGTATGACGATAAAACAGAGAAATTCGGCTTCAAATTTGCTACAGGAATGTCACACGGATATATTCTACAGAGTGACAAAACATCAGAATATCAGCAACGATATCCTGATGCCGGTATCACAGAAGTAAAAGTTAATTATGTCTGGAAGGATAATGAAATAATTCAATTAGGAGGGCTTACATTTTGATCGATACAAAAGTAGATAGACAAGTGAAACTGTTATTTCTGATATTCTGTATATTTACAATTAGCTGCTCAAACGAAGACAAACTAAATTGTGAACCCATTGAATTAAGTAGCAACTCCATACATATTTTAGCAGGAGAAAAAAGAATTGTATATATATTGTCTGATTTAGAAAAATTCCAAATGGGGCTTGGATTACAGTCTGAAAATCCTCGAATAGCAACAGTTGAACCTCAAAATGATAGTAAGGCAATCCTAATCACAGGAAACAGTGTAGGAAACACTTCCATATATCTGCGTGACTTAAGAAATCCTGATAATTTTGCAGAGATTGAAGTTATTTCCGACTACCTTTCCGGAAAGTTCATAGAAAAAGGAGATTCCTCCAGCACTTGGATAAATGGTGGTGACCTGCACATTCGAGAAATAATAGAGAGCGAATTAAAAGAAATTGCCAAGAACCGAACGGGAATACTATACTCTTTTGATAAAGATACTAAAGCTGTGGAAATTGATTATTCTTCATCCGACTATGACAATAATAAAAAGGCCGGAACCTACGAGTGGGATAAAGACAGCCTTACCTTAAACTTTAACAACAACATATCTAAACACGGATTCGCCGTAGTAAACGACCATACAATTATCATTGTATTAGACTTTACTGAAAAGTATAAATCAAAATATCCGAATGCATCTGTAAAAGGTGCAAAAATCCAATGTTTTCTATCAGCAATTGAATAATTAAGTAAACAAAAACATTATGAGAAAAAACATATTTATATGTATCATTTTTGCTGTATCAATTTCAGCATGTACAGAGGAACTAGACAAAGAGATTAATATAGAAACTAATAGTAGTCTTTATGATTTGTCAGAAAGTGAGGCACTTACAATTGCCAAAACGTTTCACGAATCTGTAACATCCGAACCACGAACTAGAGATAATAATACTGCATTTGGTATAAAAAGTACATATAGGCTACACGCTTCTGAAAAAACAAGAGCTTTATCAAGTGAAAAACTCCCCTTAATTTATGAAATAGAAATAAATAACGGTCCGAAGAATGGGAGAATTATTGTTTCCGGAGATAAAAGATTCCAAAAAGTACTCGCATATATACCTTCATTCAATGATTCGGTTTATCAAGTCTCTTTAGGGCCCAACATAATGATGCAAATGGCCAAAAATATTTTAATGGAAAAAATTCAAAACTACAAAGATACATCATCAACACGTTCTCGTCCAGTAGAGTCTATACCTGGGGAAGTAAGCGTAATGATTGTACCATTTTGCAGAACAAACTGGCATCAATTTACTCCATATAACCAACTATTGCCTCAAGCTTTCGTAGAACGTTATGAACGCATATCTCCTAACAGACCTGGAGGAGCTCTATATGGCAACTATCCTACAGGACAAGCTTCTATTGCTATTGCCCAAGCTATGGCATATTTAAGACCTTATTTAAACATTGACGGAATAAATATAAATTGGGAAATATTAACCATGGAAAAAGAAGCGACACAATCCAATGAAAAAATGATCGCAACTTTACTAAAATATGTCTACAATACAATTGGTGCATATCCTGTATGGGGAGAATGTTATAATTATGATAAATGGACTGCTACTGGACCTTCCACCGAGATTGTAAATTCTGTTATTGCGGTGAAAACCCCAATAAGAAATATTTCAAGACAAATAAATACTTCTCAATGCGGACTGACTTGCGATAATGATCAAAGCTGGAATTTAGAAGTTGTAAAAAAATCCCTGCTTTCTCTTTATCCTGTTTTCGTAGGTGACCTAGACAAAGCCGCTTTTTTAGTTGATGGATATGCCATTAATGAAGAAAACTCCGTTTACCTCCATTGTAACTTTGGTATGAATGAGAGTTTTAATGGCTATTACATGGTTAATGATAACGGAAGCATAGTATTTGAGCCCGGTGGTTATTTTTATAGAGACATAAATCTTGGTATAATCGCTAATATAAGAAACCGATAAACTCAAAACAACGTTATTTACACATTAGTTGTCCACCTCTTTTATCACTTTTTATATTTGCAAGACATATATACTCAATCCTGCGATGAAAGAGATGAACAGTCAATAGAAACTAAGAAGGGGAAATAGTTTTCCCCTTCGGCAAATTTACAACCAACGCTGGAATAAGTCTCTATTTGATTGTCGGATAGAAGAAAATAAGCTAACTTTGTTCTCTATAATTAAAAAGGGCAATTATGGAGGCAGCAATCAAGAAAATACCATACGGGATGACGGACTTCGAGTCTATCATCCGTGATGGTTATTATTATGTAGATAAAACCCAATATATAGAGAAAGTAGAAAATATAAGCCGTTTCTTTTTCTTTGTCCGTCCCCGTCGTTTCGGGAAGAGTCTTTTCCTGAACATGCTGGGTCTTTACTACGACATCAACAAGAAAGACAAGTTCGAGGAAAGCTTCGGAGAATTATATATAGGCAAACATCCCACGCCCAACCGTAACAAATATCTGGTGTTGACGCTCAACTTCAGCAGTGTAGCCAGCGATATGGAGACTTTGAAACAGACTTTCAATACCTATTGTAAACTGGTGATGAGTGCTTTTGCCAAAGATTATAGTGACCTATTAGGGAAAAATATCGCAGAAGAACTGGAAAAATATGATACCGCAGCCGAGATATTGGGATTCTTATGCTTGTCCGCCAAAAGCAAAGGATTGAAAATATATCTTATCCTTGACGAATATGACAACTTCGCCAATAACATTCTGGTAGATTACGGCAATGAACGTTATCACAGCATCACCCACGGCAACGGATTCTTCCGCGGATTCCTCAAGGTAGTGAAGGATTATTCAAACTCTGTCATCGAGCGAATCTTCCTCACGGGAGTCAGTCCTGTGACAATGGACGACCTGACAAGCGGATTCAACATTGCGGATAATTATAGCAGCAACTCCATATTTAATAATATGATAGGTTTCAACGAATACGAAGTGCGCGATTTGATAGATTATTACAAAGAACGCCGGGACCTACCGCACTCTACAGACGAACTGATAGAAATCATGAAACCGTGGTATGATAATTATTGCTTTTCCACCGAAGCACTGGACGAACCGTCCATGTACAATTCGGACATGGTGCTCTACTTCATGAACCGCTATCTGCTAAACATGCGCATACCCAACACAATGCTCGATGCCAACATCCGTACCGACTATAACAAACTGCGCCACCTTATCCGCGTAGACAAGACTTTTGGAGAAAATGCAAGTGTCGTACAGGAAATAGTAGAGAAGGGCGCCACTAGCGGAATCATTGCCGACAGTTTCCCGGCCGAGAATATTATAAAAACCGAATACTTCAAGAGTCTCCTCTATTATTATGGTATGCTTACCATCAACGGCACTAGAGGCCCGATGAATATACTCTCCATCCCCAACCAAACGGTGCGCGAGCAACTCTATGGATACATGATAGACATCTACAAAGATAGCTCCGGTCTCAATTTGGAAGTGGAAAAGCTAAACATACTGATGTATGAAATGGCATACGAAGGTGATTGGAATCCTTACTTCGAATATATCGTCGAACGCCTGAACAACCAAAGCAGCATCCGTGAATTTATAGAGGGGGAAGCACACGTGAAAGCTTTCATTCTCGCTTATCTGGGACTAAATAGTTACTATATCGCACGCCCCGAATACGAAAGCAACAAAGGATATGCCGACATCTTCCTCCACCCCCGCCTGATGCAGCTTCCCGACATGGCATACAGCTACTGCATTGAAGTGAAATACGCCAAACGGGACGCTTCGGATGCTGAAATCAAAAAGCTACTGTCTGATGCAAAAACGCAACTGAAACAGTATGCGGCAAGCGAATGGATCAGGCATGACAAGGGAACGACAGAATTGAAATGCATCGCATTGGTATTTCAGGGTTGGAAACTGGTGAAAGTGGAAGAGGCATAAACAGCTAAGCCCTCCCTATACCTTATCATACTCTTTCATCGTTTATCATGGAATCTATATCCAAGCCCCAGCATCAGATTGTTGGGGTCTTTAAATTTGCTCAACTGATACCCCACGTGTAGAAACAAATGACGGGTGACATAAGTCTTGAGAGCCAGAACTTGGTAGAACCCTTTTGTATCATCACCGCTGTATATCAGGTTCCGACCGACGCCGACATTGATAGAGAAAACAGGCATCACCAGCTCTGCCCGAAGAGATAAACCTACGGAAAACTGCTCGCGGAAAGGAGGACGATGAAACTTCAAATCGCCCGAGTAATACTCGCCCACTCTATACTCTTTAAGATTGGCACTCTCATCATATTGCGCATCCGCAGAAAGCCCTGCCCGAAAATAGTTGTTGAAATTATACATCGGGGCGAAATTGATGCCCGCCACACCAAACGAACCGGGAATCATACTCGACACATCGTCTCCAATCAGTCCTCTTTTGCGGGTGGCTCCGTAGATCACCAGGTCATAGCTGACGTGAGGTTTTATAAAGAGCCGTCCGGAAGTGATGGGACCGGGTCCCTCATCCACGCCCAAAGTACGTACGATGCCGATTCTTCCTCCAATAACATTAAGGCCGCCATTAGGATAATGCGTGTTTCCATTGGAAAAATGGGTGAGATCTACACCTGCCGCCAGTTTCCAGTACTTGTGAACTTGCCAGTTCAGCAAAAAGCCGAGATTGATGCACGCATTGATCTTGGAGCCAATCAGCACGTTTTGCGGATTGGATAGTTCATCATATTTCTTCCAGCCAAAAGAAGCCCCGAAGTTCCATTCGTAATCGAACGACAGACGGGGGGACAGTTGCGCGATACGTGACCCTTGAAAAGCGTATACCGACACGGGATTTCCCAATTCAGCGGGACTAAAGAAAGTATGGTAGGAAATGCCAATACCCTGATAGGTATGGGGAAAGAGCCTGCCGAGGTTGGATTCCTTGCTGAATCTGAAAGCGTACTTGAAATGGAAGGAAAGCGATTGGTCGATTTTCTTTTGCTGCGCATTGTCTCCTTGCAGAAAACTATGGGTGGAGACGATATATCCCGGACGGATGTCGAAGCCAAGCTGATGGCAGATCAGGGGATGGCTGACGCTGTCGTTCCGTTGCCCAATGATTGTCTGGGCTTCCAGATTTGCGTTGATTGCCGGATGTACCAGAAGGCAAAGGAGGCACAGTAACCGTATGGCGTTCCTATTTCTAATCATTGATATATTAGTTGTTGATCGGTTAGTTGTTGAAAGGGATATCCTTGTGTGTTATGTAGTATTTTACAGGCATTTCGCTATGCAACGTGCCGGTTACGATTCGTTGTTTCTTGGTTTTGGGGTGAGAAACATAAAGGGTATATCTCGTTTCCAACCAATCATACACCATCGATAAGGTGTAGTATCGAGAAGTCCGGGGAGGGATTATGTCTTTTTTCTGCTCCGTATTGGGGCAAGGCAACATTTGTTGCGCAGAAATGAATGGCGCCCGTTTGCCGTTCATCCCTAAATATCCATCTTTCATGCTTGGTATTTCCACTGTCAGACCAGCTTCGCCCAGTAATTGAAAAGCTTCGGGCACATCGCTTTTAAATCTCATAAAATGGTAAAAAGACTCGAAAGGAAAAAGCGTGTATGTAGACGAACCATCTGTTAAGTTATGAAAGGAGACACCTTCTTTTTTCTCTATCTTGTTTTCCGGATCGTAAGAGTATGCATCCAAAGAATAAATGATACTATCCATCACATATCTGTCTGCCGGAGAAATCTCAACGTATATCTCTTGCCACTCATACTCGTTGCTCGCCCTGAGCTGGAATTGAAAAGGAGCGGAAAGGGCATTCTCGCCCACCGTTATCTTCACTTCTTTGGGATGAACGCGTTCGATGGTGAAATCAATCATCTCTCCGGTGCACACAATCTTTCCAAACCCATTCAGCGATGGACCTTGGTCAGTTGGTATCAGGCGATTGTCTGCATCATATATTTTATATTGAATGGGAAAATCGAAGGCTACATACATCCAATCCCAATTGGCAGCTGCAAATTGAATAGTGGCAACATCCCCGTTCCCGTCCAGCGTCAGTTCGGAATCGGAAGAACGGAAGTCGTCGACAAACACGTCTCCGTTACAACCATAAAACTTCCCAAGGATAAGAAAACAGACCGTCAGGTACAGGAATCTTTTCATATTGTTTCTCGCTTGTTCATTCTCTTTTGTTCTCTACGGACAAAAGTAACATATATTTTCAGAAACAGCATACAAACCCGCAAGAAGTTACTAATTAATCAAACAGTTCTTTCAACACCTCCAATGATTTCAATGCCGGGAAGTCGGGCAGATGCAAGCGGTAATAATCATTCATAATCGTCAGGCAACGGGTACGCTCCGCACGGCTCATGCCAAAGAGATGCATTGTCTCATAGTTCATGCGCATCAGTTGACGGAGACGGGCAGCCTCTTCGGGATTGATATAGGAAGAATGCAGCTGGGGACGAATAGAAGTGAAGCAGGCATTCAATAAATCAAAGTAATCGCCGGTATGATAATCCTCCAGATTCGGATAAAGTCCCAGGAAACGGGAAAGACGCATCAAGAACACCAGATGAAAATTGGCAAAGCCGTCTCCACACTCATCCAGCCAAATGATGGAATGTTGCAGATAAGCAAATAACGGACGGTTCTCCGCCTCCTCCCGGATAGCCCTGTAAAGAAACTCCGACAGGAAAAGTGCCATCGAAGACTTATACGGATCGTATGGAATGGAAGAAAAAGGATAAAAAGATTTCGCTTCCGTCACACGATAGAGAGTTGCGTTGGGGCGATAGTCGGCTTCGAGCTCAATAAAAGACAAGGGCTGGAAAAGTACGGATTTCACAGCCGCTTTCCGCGAACGGGGCACTGTTACAAGAAAAGAAGCCCTGCCGGACAACTCTGTATACATATCCACAATGATAGATGTATCATTGTATTTCAATGTATGAAGAACTATTCCTTTCGTTTTTTGCAGCATAACCGATATTTATCTCGTTTCCAATCCGAAGCAAAGCTACAAAAAAACACAAAATAATCGGAGACATACGGCGTTAAATATCGCTTCCACTTCCTTATCTTGTGCGTACATGAAACAAACCTTATAAATGATACGCTTATTTTGTAGCAGTATGCCTATAAATTCTTTGTTATCATTCATCGTCTCCGGTATTTGTTCCGTTAGTCGCCTAAAGAATCATTTAGTTACAAAAGAAGTTACCAATAAGCAGCTTTTTTATTTCTCTATATATAATAAGGTGGTAAGAAAACATGCTTCCTACTGTTTTTCACAGGAGAGATTTTTTTATATAAAAATCACAACCATATATTTTACTGAATATCAGCCAAAAAGAGAGACATCTGTGAAAAAAAACACATATTCATTGAAATTTTTTCTATGAATCATTTGCCAGTTTCAAAAAAGTTCCTACCTTTGCATCCGCAATCGAGAAACAAACACAGATTCGAGAAAGCAAAAAGCAGAAATGCTACAACAGGATGGCCCGTTCGTCTATCGGTTAGGACGCAAGATTTTCATTCTTGAAAGGGGGGTTCGATTCCCCCACGGGCTACAAGTTAAAAGAATAAAGAACTAAAAAATAGATTAGTCGAGATGGCAAATCATAAATCATCACTGAAAAGAATCAGACAAGAAGAGACAAGAAGACTTCACAACAGATATTATGGCAAGACCATGAGAAATGCTGTTAGAAAGCTTCGTGCAACTACTGATAAAGCAGAAGCAGTTGCAATGTACCCAGGCATTACAAAGATGTTGGATAAGTTGGCTAAGGTGAACATCATTCACAAAAACAAAGCTAACAATCTGAAATCTAAGTTGGCTCTTTACATCAACAAGCTCGCTTAATAATAGAAAAATAACTATGACAAGATAAATAAGGAAAAAATTTAATGAAAAGAGAGAAATTAAAAATAACTATATCTAATTCTTTAATAGCACATAACTTAAAAATTGTAAACAGCTAATCCATTAGCGTTAGTTATTATTACGAAAAAGAGCAAACCTCATATAACAGAAAATGTCTGCTTTTATTTTAATTATTAAAACCACAAGATTTTGAAAAGTAGTTTCAAATATCATGACATAAAATAAAACCGTAAATATAGTGGGGTGAGTTCAGTTTCATCTCACTTTTTTGGCTTTTATAGTTGTATTGATAACTGGATTTTTGGGATGAATACAGTTTTTAAGCGTTTATTAATGGATAAAAAATTTTTTGTAATTGTAGTAGTTTGTTATGTTTTTTTATTAATTGTTAAAAAAATCAAAAAAAGCGGGATAATATGTTAAATATTATTGAATATATATTTATATCATGATATGATTCTTATAGAAGTGAATGTGATGTTAGGTTTTTATAAAAAAATACGGTCATTTTATTTAAACCTAACCACTTTTTTTAGCGAGAAATGTA
>ERZ773106.1298-NODE-1298-length-18790-cov-4.173045_pt1 | contig 18790 bp, 10 predicted proteins | sample MGYA00580572_ERZ773106 | MGnify/ENA primary metagenome ERZ773106 (study PRJEB29015, sample SAMEA2737868) | human gut metagenome | biome: human gut; feature: human-associated habitat; material: faeces | place: China | collected 2012 ... | reverse complement strand
CTCAAACCGGACATAATGTGAAGAAATTCTTGTGTGAAGATATTGGGCAGGACCGTGCAATGGATAGTCCTTTGAACTTTCCCGTATTGCGTTATGCAGATGTATTGTTGATGTATGCCGAAGCTTTGAATGAAACCGGGCATACCGGAGAGGCATGTGCTCCTGCTGCTTCTTATGAAGAAGGAGGGCCGTTGAATCGTGTTCGTGTCAGGGCGGGATTACCTAATGTTACTACCGAAGACCAGGTAGAGTTACGTGAAATCATTCGTCACGAGCGTCGTATGGAACTGGCTTTTGAAGGCGGTCACCGTTGGTTCGATTTGATTCGTTATGATGAAAACGGAGAGTATGCAAAGAATTTCTTTCATAGTATAGGCAAGACCAATTTCACTACTCCCAAACATCTGTTATTGCCTGTTCCAATGGATGATATTGATGCTAACCCCAATTTGAGACCGAATAATCCCGGATATTAATTTAAATCAGAAAAAGTATGAAAAAGAAAATGTGGAGGACGGGGTTGTGCGGATTGACAGCGTGCAGCATGTTGTTCACTATGCCGGCGTTGGCATGGGCGGCAGATGAACCCCAAAACACGAACATTGATAACGGACTCATTGCGTATTATGACTTTGAGAATGTGAATGAGAAGAAAGTTCCGAACGTAAAAGATCAGTCAAAATATGAGGGTGAATTGAAAGGTTCAAATGTTTCGATTGCATCAGATACGATTTTTGGGAAATCCCTGAAATTTACAGAGGGAACTGAAGGTACTATGGAAATCCCTCAGATTATGAATACGTCTCAGAACAGTTATTCGATTTCTTTGTGGTTCAAATATGATACGAATACAAATAGAGAAGGGAAAAATACAGTTCTGCTTCAGCAGAGCGGACAGGGGCGTACATTTTTACAGTTTACGAAAGATAATAAGTATGCGACTTATGTAAATGCGACGAATGTATATAGCGATAAGACGGTTGATCTTAGCCAGTGGCAGCATGTAATGGCTACATACAATAAAGATACAAAGAAAATTGCGTTTTATATAAACGGAGAAAAGGATAGCGAGAAAGATGCAGGTAATCAGGTTGTTAATGAGTTGACAAACCTTTTGATCGGGCGTCATAAAAATGCAGGAAATGACCCGCTTTCTATGAGAGGTCTTGTGGACGAAATCCGTGTATATGATAAAGTTCTCACAGCAGAAGAGGCAAAAGCTGTTTATGAATCAAAAGCAGGAGCAATGCTCTTCCCGCAGTTACAGGAAACGCTTAAAGAAGCAAAAGAGTTAGATGCATCAGGAAGTTTGGACACAGAAGCAGAAGAGGCAAAAGTGCTGAAAGAGGCGATTGCAGAAGCGGAAAAATTAACTGCCGAAAGTCAGTTGTCTGAAATTTCAGAGACAATTAAAGAACTGGAAGAGGCAATGAAGAATTACCGTGCGGCAATCGGAGTTGTACTTACAGTTTCACCTACGAAAGAAGAACGTTCGATTGAAAAGTCGACGATAGGTATTAACCATCGATATGCTTTCAACGGATATGGCTCTTTTGACAGTACAAAGATGGAAATGAAAGAAGAGTTCACGGATCTCTACAAAGAAGCAGGATTCGGATCTATCCGTTATCCGGGAGGAACGATCTCGAACCTGTTCCGTTGGAAAGATACGATTGGGGATAAAGAAGACCGTGTAAATCAGATCCATGGCTTTTACAACAATCCGAATCAGGGTGGAATCGCTCCGAACTTCGGTTTGACAGAAGTTGCTGATTTTGCATATCGTGATGACGTTCAGTCAGAGATTGTTTATGTATACGGTTTCGGACGTGGTTCTGCACAGGATGCTGCAGATCTTGTAGAGTATTTGAACGCTCCGGCAGGAAGTAATCCGGGCGGTGGTGTTGCATGGGCAGATATCCGAAAAGAAAACGGACATGCAGAGCCGTACAACGTACGTTACTTTGAGATTGGAAATGAAAATAATCAACCGGGTACTGATGGAACAACATCTCAGCAGTATTGGATGATAGGAACGCAGGATGCCGAAAAAGCGTATGTAGAAGGTGGAGTTGCAAGCTTTACAAAACAGTATGCGGTGAAAAAAGATGACTGGAATAAGGCAGCATCTGTCAGTGACGGAACTGCAAATCAGGTTCGTTACATGCGTTATGCAAACCCGAATCCGATGACAGGAAAAGATGGAAAGACATTGGTTGAGAACTTTGAAGCTGTTCAAAAAGGAAGCGTTGAAGTATGGGTAGGCACTGACGGTGAAGGAAACAATCATAAATGGGAGGTTGTAGAAAGTCTTGACAACGCAGGAGCGAATGACCAGAAAGTGACAATCGACTACAGAGACGGATCAATCCACTTCGGAGACGGAACACATGGTAAAATCCCGGCGAAGGGACAACAAATCTATGTAACATATAAAGTTAAAAGAGACGGATTTGTAGCTGTTTCTAAAGCGATGAAAGATATGACGGCAGAGATTAACGAAATCAATGCTAAAAGCGGAAGTGCAGAAAAGGCATCCTGCTATGTATACTCCAGTTGGGAAACAAAAGGTTTTATTGATAAGATGGCAGCAGGTAACTGGAACGATTATTATGATGGTCTGACAATTCATCCATATTGTGGAGATCCGGGTGCGGATCAGGACAAAGGTGCGTTTTATGACTCGGCAATGCGTCTTGCGGAAAATGTAGGTATTCAGAAAGTTAAAAATTATGTAAATATGCTTCCGCAAGGAAAAGTTCCGGTTATATCTGAGTATGGTATTTTCAGATCTACATCGCCGCTTCTTCGTTCTCAGACACATGCAGTATATATTGCAAAAGTGCTTATGGAGTATGTTCGTCTCGGTAGTCCGTACATCCAGAAACACTGTCTTGTAGACTGGTATAGTAGTGGTGCAGACTCACTTGGACCTACACAGCAGGCGGTTATCCAGGCAGTACCGCAGACGGGCGCTAATCAGGGAACAGGAGAAGGGAACTTCCGTTTCTTCTCAACACCTTCAGCAAAAGTGTTCGAGTTATTCTCTAACTCATTTGCAAAAGGAACGAAAGTAGTCGGAACAGAGTTTGAACACGTAGAAACATTGGCAACCGGAACAAAAGCATATTCCGCAATCGCAAGTAAAGGTGATGACGGAACGTTGTATGTAACTGTAGTAAATACAGACCGTGAAAATGATAAGAAACTTCGCGTGAAAGTAGACGGCGTAGACCTGACAGGCAAAACAGTAGAAGTACAGACGCTCGCGGGTGAAAGCTTCGTTGATGAAAACAGCTTGGCAGAGCCGGATAAAGTAACGATTGAAAACTCAACAGTTACGGCAGAAGGCACAGATCTTGAGCTGACGGCAAAAGCACACTCCGTAATGTCAATTACAGTGAAAGAAAAAGTGGATCCGCCTGCACCGGAGACATATACAGTAACAGCAAAAGCAAACAATACGGACATGGGAACTGTAACGATTGACCCTGTAAAAGATAAATACAATGCAGGCGAAAAAGTAACAGCAACAGCGACAGCAAAAGAAGGCTATGAGTTTGTGAACTGGACAGTAGCTGGTAAAGCAGTTTCAACAGAAGCTACATATGAATTTACAGTAGATAAGAACGTAGAACTGACAGCGAACTTCAAAGAGACAGAAAAACCGGTAGAGAAGGTTACAATAACAGTAAAAGCAAACGACTCTAAGATGGGAACGGTAAAACTTGATCCTGCAAAAGAAAGCTATGAAAACGGCGAAATTGTAACAGCGATTGCGACAGCAAAAGAAGGATACAAGTTTGTGAACTGGACAGTAGCCGGCAAAGTAGTTTCTGATAAAGCAGAGTACAAGTTTAAGGTTGACAGAGCAGCGGAGCTGCAAGCAAACTTTGTAAAAGTGTCAGAAGATCCGAAACCGGAGAATCCGAAGGATGAGGATAAAGCAGTTCAGACAGGAGACAACGGCGTATCACCGATCATTCCGCTTGCAGGATTAGCATTAGCGGCAGGAGCGGCAGTTACAGTTCTTCGGAAAAAAGAAGACTAATCGCCGGATATTCAAACTGATGAGAATAATTTGAAATCAGAATGAAAAAATAAAGATTTAAAACAGTGAGACGGCGCTGATCTATTTTACGGATCAGCGTCGTTTTTACATATTAGGCTTTAGCCTGTCTCAAATAAGTGCGTGGTGTGCAGTTATTTGAGACTAAAATCCACCTGCTATGCGGGCAATGTCATCAACTTAAGATATATCAAAAATATAAAATAAAAATGTCTAAAAGCACTTGATAAAATGCGAAAAAAATGTTGCCTTGCGTTGATTACTTTTTCAATGCGAGGTGATTTTATGAATACAAAACTTTTAACATCCATTTTACAATCTTCCAATGACCTTATTACATCAGAAGATTTCTTGACAAGGCATCGTATAGGTAATGCTTTTACACGTTCTGGAAAGCTTTCTTTTTCTAACTTGATTTATTTTGTGCTCCAGTCGGTTCATAAATCCATTCCTATAAACTATGCCCGATTTTTAGAAAATTTTCCATCTGATCTTCCAATATTTGTATCAAAACAGGCAATTTCAAAGGCAAGACAGGGTATTTCTCATAAAGCATTTCTTGAATTATTCCGTCTTTCTGTGAAACAATTCTATTTTCAACCAGTAAATTTACGCACTTGGAATGGTTTCCATATTTATGCCGTTGACGGAAGTACGATACAGATTCCGGAATCAAAAGAGAATTATGAAGTGTTTGGAGGTAACCCAAACAAGACAAAAATCATATCGCCTCTTGCTTCCGCATCCGTTCTTTATGATGTAATAAACGATATTCTGATTGACGTTTCTCTTCATCCCTATCGTTACAATGAACGGGAATCGGCTAAAGCTCATGTAGATTTTTTACCTAGGTTTCCAAACAGTATCATACTTTTTGACAGAGGATATCCTTCCGAAGACATGTTTCACTATCTAAACTCCAAAGGAATTCTGTTTCTTATGCGTGTGCCAAAGACGTTTAAGAAAGCTATATCGGAACAGGAAGATGCTTTGTTTACATATCCTGCTTCTTGTAATAAAGAATCCCTTACTTTAAGGAGCATTCACTTTTTATTGGAAGACGGCAGCACAGAATATCTAGTGACAAATCTGATGCCCGAGCAGATAGCTAAGGAGAACTTTCCAGATTTATACCAGTTTCGTTGGGGAGTTGAAAGCAAATATAGAGAACTTAAGAACAGGCTTGAAATAGAAGCCTTTAACAGCATTAAGCCTGCCAGTATCCAACAGGAGTTCTTTGCAGCAATGTATTTATCCAATCTAGTTGCGGTTATAAAGTCGGAATCAGATTCAAAAATCATTGTGTCTATCAATAATAGGCATGCTTACCAGGCTAACCGTAGTTATATATTAAACCGTATAAAAAACTGTATCGTACACCTTTTGCGGTCGCCCTTGTCCATATGTTACGAGATGATATGCCGGATAGTGGAAGAAGCTTCCAAAACATGTCCCATTATCCGCCCTGATAGAAAGTTTGGTAGATACCGAAAACATACACGTCGGAGATATTACAGCCATATGAAAAGCTGTATTTAAATAAAAACATAACCAAAAGGCTATCGGACTGTTAAAAAAATCAGCAGTCCTATTTGTGATGCGATTATTTGTAACAATAAATCCAATCACTTTATTAGCATACAGCTTTTTTTAACAAATACTCTTAAGTTAACGACATTGCCCGTTTTACGGGTGGGGGGGGGCGACTGGCGCTCGGCACATACAGATGTCCGCTCGCAAAAACATGCAAGCATGTTTTGTGCTTCCCGAACACTATATGGCTGAACTGTTGCGTTAAAGTCTTAAGATTCTCTAAAAATCTTGACAAATACGGCGCTTATGTCTATAGTATGTGGTAGTTATTTTAAGGTAAAGGTATTGATGAAGAGGAGTACATTATTCCAACCGCCAGAGAGAACTGCCCGGAGAATTTAAGGAAGCTTTGCAGGAGATTGAGCAAAAGATGAAGAAGATCCGGCTGAAAGGCAGTTTCGGAAAAAGGATGATGGAAGGTAGCTTCTGAACCGGATGATTGAACGATTGAAGTAGGTTATCCCGGAGTAGTTCCCGTTATAGAATGTGAGAGATATATGTGTGACAGCATATATGAAATAAGGTGGTACCGCGGAGAATTCGCCCTTTACAGATGTAAAGGGCGTTTTTTGTTGCCAAGCATGCGATAAAACAGTCCGGTGGACTGTTTTGAGTATCGGCGGCTGGTCAAAGTCGGGTTTGTCCGAAATTTTGGCGCGTGCAAAGTGCCAAGCCCCTCACTTATGAGGGGCGGAGAGTTGAAGTGGGCTTGCTCACTTTGTTCAATAAAATGAGGGAAAGCAAAGAAAGGAAAAAAGAATGAGCAAAGAACTGGCAAAGACATATGATCCGAAAGCGATCGAAGAAAAATTATATGAGAAGTGGTGTGAAAACAAATATTTTCACGCTGAGGTTGACAGGAGCAGAAAACCGTTTACAACGGTGATGCCGCCTCCGAACATTACCGGAAAACTTCATATGGGTCATGCGCTTGACAACACATTGCAGGATATCCTGATCCGTTATAAGAGAATGGAAGGCTACAATGCGTTATGGATTCCGGGAACGGACCATGCGGCTATCTCTACAGAAGTAAAAGTTACGAATCAGCTCAAAGAAGAAGGTATTGATAAGAAAGAACTTGGACGGGAAGGATTCCTTGAGCGTACATGGCAGTGGAAAGAAGAGTATGCCGGAACAATCGAGAATCAGCTTAAGAAGCTCGGTATTTCCTGCGACTGGGACAGAGAGCGTTTTACGATGGATGAGGGATGCTCGAAAGCGGTTGAAGAAGTATTTATCAAATTATATGAAAAAGGATATATTTACAAAGGATCAAGGATCATCAACTGGTGTCCGAAATGTAAGACATCTCTTTCAGATGCAGAGGTAGAGCATGAAGAGCAGGAAGGACATTTCTGGCATATCAAATATCCGATCGTAGGAACAGACCGTTTCCTTGAGATCGCGACAACGCGTCCGGAGACGCTTCTTGGAGATACGGCGATCGCGGTACATCCTGATGACGAGAGATATCAGGATATTATCGGCAAAAACGTGATCCTTCCGCTTGTAAACAGAGAGATCCCGATCGTGGCGGATTACTATGTAGACAAAGAGTTCGGAACAGGAGCGGTAAAGATCACTCCGGCACATGACCCGAATGACTTTGAAGTAGGAAAACGTCATGATCTGGAAGAGATCAATGTAATGAACGATGACGCTACGATCAATGAAAAGGGCGGAAAATACGCAGGTATGGAACGCTATGAGGCGAGAAAGGCAATCGTAAAAGATCTTGAAGAGCAGGGATATCTCGTGAAAGTTGTTCCGCATACACATGCAGTCGGAACACACGACCGATGCGGTACGACAGTTGAGCCGCTCATCAAACAGCAGTGGTTCGTGAAGATGGAAGAGCTTGCAAAACCGGCGATCGAGGCGCTCAAAAGCGGAGAATTAAAATTTGTGCCTGAACGTTTCGATAAGATTTATCTTCACTGGCTTGAAAATATCAAAGACTGGTGTATTTCCAGACAGATCTGGTGGGGACACAGAATTCCGGCATATTACTGTGACGAATGCGGAGAATTTGTCGTAGACAGACACGCTCCGGAGAAATGCCCGCATTGCGGATGCACGCATTTTACACAGGATGAAGATACGCTTGATACATGGTTTTCATCAGCGCTCTGGCCGTTCTCTACACTCGGCTGGCCTGATAAGACGGAAGATCTTGATTACTTCTATCCGACAGACGTGCTTGTGACAGGATACGACATCATTTTTTTCTGGGTGATCCGTATGGTATTCTCAGGATATGAGCATACAGGAAAAGCTCCGTTTAATACAGTACTGATCCACGGTCTTGTAAGAGACTCTCAGGGACGTAAGATGAGTAAGTCTCTTGGAAATGGTATCGATCCGTTAGAGGTTATTGACAAATACGGTGCTGACGCACTTCGTCTGACACTGATCACAGGCAATGCACCTGGTAACGATATGCGTTTCTACTGGGAGAGAGTAGAGTCTTCCAGAAACTTTGCCAATAAAGTATGGAATGCTTCCCGTTTCATCATGATGAACTTAGAGGGCGCAGAGATCAAAACCCCTGCTCTCGATGAATTAAAGGCAGCCGACAAATGGATTTTATCCAGAGTGAACACACTTGCAAAAGATGTGACAGAGAACATGGATAAATTCGAGATGGGTATCGCCGTACAGAAAGTTTATGACTTTATCTGGGATGAATTCTGTGACTGGTACATCGAGATCACAAAAGTCCGTACCTATAATAAAGAGAATGATCCGGCATCTGCAAATGCAGCATTCTGGACCTTAAAGACGGTACTGACAGAGGCATTAAAGCTGTTACATCCATTTATGCCGTTTATCACAGAGGAAATCTTCTGTACGCTTCACCCGGAAGAAGACACCATTATGCTCGCAAAATGGCCGGAATACAAAGCAGAATGGAACTTCCCGGCTGAAGAAGAAATGGTTGAGCACTGCAAAGACCTTGTAAAAGGTGTTCGTAACCTCCGTACTGAGATGGATGTTCCACCATCAAGAAAAGCAAAGATTTTCATTGTGTCTGATGATGCAAAAATCAGAGACACCTTTGAATCAAACAAAGAAGTTTATGTAAACCTTGCAGGTGCAAGTGAGATCGCAGTACAGGCAGATAAGACAGGAATCGAGGAGGATGCTGTTTCCGTTGTAATTCCTGGAGCAACACTTTACCTTCCACTGGAAGATTTAGTAGACTTTGAAAAAGAAAAAGAACGTCTGTTAAAAGAACAGGCACGTCTGGAGAAAGAACTCGCGCGTTCCAAAGGAATGCTTTCCAATGAGAAGTTCTTAAGCAAAGCTCCGGAAGCAAAAGTGCAGGAAGAGAAAGACAAGCTTGCAGGCTATGAGCAGATGATGGCTCAGGTCAAAGAGCGTCTTGCACAGATGAAATAGAACAATAACCGTCCAGTCTCCCTAGCCGGTGGCGTGGACGGTTATTTTTATGGCAGGGTGTGTCATTGGTTTGTTCAACATGCACAAATTACAGAGCGAAAATGTGCGAAAAAGCAGAAAACTTGCTTGAAAAAAAGACTGGAAACGAGTATTATATAGTATATATACGATTTTTTGTAGGAAGAAGGGAGTTGGAAGAATGGCATTACCAAGTATTTCTACACCAAAAGTGAAGATTGTGAATAAAGACTTAGAGGCATGGATCAGACTCCCTGCACTGGAAGAAGGAGAACACTATACGATCGAGTATCTGCACGATGTATTACGGGTGAACCAGATTACTTATGGAATTGATGAAGCACAGCTTCAGAAAATCATCGATGAGGAGATATATGAACAGGATGTACTGGTGGCGAGAGGAGTACCGGCAGTAGAGGGACAGGATGGATTTTATGAATATAAGGTGAATATGAACCTTGAGAAAAAACCAAAGATCCTGCCGGACGGATCGGTAGATTACTGGTCCATGTACAGTGTACAGTCGGTTCAGAAGGATCAGGTCATTGCAATATATCATCCGGCTGTACAGGGAACAGACGGAACCGGAGTTTCCGGAAAGCCGATTCCTGCAAAGGTGGCCAGAGAACAGGGAGCACTTCGCGGAACCGGTTTTGGACGAAGTGAGGATTACCTTACCTATTTTTCGCTGATGGATGGGAAGATTGATATTGAGAATGATAAGATCAGGATCCAGCCAATCTATGAGGTGAGCGGAGATGCAAATCTTACTACCGGAAGCATAGATTTTACAGGAGATATTGTGATCCACGGCAGTGTGGAATCCGGAGTTACGATCAAGGCAACCGGAAGTATCACGATTGATGGAAACGTGGAAGCCTGTAATCTGGAAGCCGGTAAGGATATCATTTTAAGAAGTGGAATGGTCGGAGGGAACAAGGCACATGTCAGAACCAAAGGAAATCTGTATGCAAAGTTTATTGAGTATACAGTCATCCAGGTAGAGGGAGATATGGAGGCAGACGTATTGCTCAACTGCACAGTTGCGTGCAGAGGATCTATTCTGATCCAGGGCAGAACAGCGAAGATCATCGGTGGAGATGTCAGCGCAGTCAAGGGAATCAGGGCTACCACGATCGGAAATGAAGCGGAGATGCGGACAGCTGTTTCTGTTGGGGTAGGCACAGATTGCATAGCAAGGCTGAACCTGCTGAAGAAGAAGTTAGAAATCACCAAAATGGAAATTGACAAGATCGAACAGGGACTTGCCAAGTTTGAAGAGATGGAGAAGGAGCGTGGCGTCAGCTATCGGGAAGATCCGCGAAGAGTGGCACTCTTGCGTACCAGAATCCAGAATACGGCTACACTTGCAGGAGATGAGGGCGAAGTGAAGCGGCTTGAGCGCATGATTTCAGATGGGGCGAATGCAACGGTCTGTGTGACAAGAGATGTATTCCCTGGGGTATCCATAGCGATCAGGGATCAGATTTTAAATGTAAAAAACAATGCAAAGTGCGTAGAGTTCTATCATCTGAACGGAAAAATCTGCACGAGAACAGCAGAGGATTAACGGACAGTAACATGCAAAGGATTAAGAAATAAAAAAGAGCAGGATAGCATTTCAGGGGAAACAGGTTACAACCATAATTTTCCTGAAATGCTATTTTTATATTTCATATTATTGACGAAAAACTACTTTATTTTAATGGAAATTTCATAATTTGACATTGAAAGTGAATTCTTCCTATATTATAATCAATCAGTGAGAAAGAAATGATCAGTCAGTACAGGAAAGGTACGGGAATTAATATGATAAATTTTGAAGAAGAATTGAAAAACTTTAAACCAAGTCTGGAAGTGGAAGAGGCAGAGCAGGCAATCTATAATCATGAGCTGACAGACATGACGGATGTTATGCAGGAAATGCTGCAGGAATTAAAGCAGCAGAACAGATAACAGGTAGATCACATGCACAGTGGCATGACAGATAGAGAGGTTTTTCATGAGATGTTATAATTGCGGTGCAGAGCTTGGCAAGGGAGATAACTGCCAGAACTGCGGAACGAATGTAAAAGTATACAAAAAGATTTTGATGGCATCCAATGCCTATTACAATGATGCATTGGAGAAAGCCGGTGTCAGGGATTTGTCAGGGGCAATTGAGAGCCTGAAAATCAGTCTGCGTTTTAATAAATTAAATATTGATGCAAGAAATTTGCTTGGATTGATCTACTACGAGATGGGAGAAGTGGTGACTGCCCTCACGGAGTGGGTGATCAGTAAGAATTATCAGCCGAAGGATAATCTTGCGAGCAGGTACTTAGATGAAGTGCAGAAGAATCAGGCAAGACTGGATTCTGTCAATCAGACGATCAAGAAATACAATCAGGCATTGCTTTACTGCAAGCAGAACAGCCGTGATCTTGCAATCATTCAGTTGAAAAAAGTATTGTCGCTGAATCCAAAGCTGGTGAGTGGACATCAGCTTCTGGCGCTTTTATATATTCAGGAAGGACGCTATGATCTTGCGAAGAAATCACTGCGGAATGCCGGAAAAATTGATGCCAATAATACTGTGACACTGCGCTATCTGAAAGAAGCCAATGCAGCCTTAAGAGAGCAGAATCCGAGCAAGAAGCAGAAGAATGATGAACTCATTTCCTATCAGAGTGGCAATGAGACAATCATCCAGCCAAAATATCTGAAGGACAATTCTGCAGTCGGTACGATCATTAACATGGTGATCGGAATCGCAATCGGAATTGCAATCACCTGTTTCCTTGTGGTTCCTGGCGTGAGAAGAACCGTGATGAACAATACGAAAGCAGAAGTGCTGGATGCAAATAATACGATTTCTTCCAAGAATCAGACGATCACAAGCCTGCAGAGTCAGGTGGATGACCTTACCAGTCAGATTACGGATGCGAAGAACAGCGAGGAAGAATCTGCCAACAAACTGGAAAGCTATGACAAACTTCTGACTGCATATGAGACATACACCACAGGAGACATTGAGAAGGCAGGAGATGCATTGAGCAGTGTCAATGTGGATGACCTGAGTGCAGATGCAAAGAGTATTTATGATACCATCAATGCACAGGTGAATGCCGAATACATGGCTGCATTATATAAGGAAGGTTATGATGCATATTCCGGCAAAAAGTATGACGATGCCGTGAGTGCACTTTCCAAAGTCGTCGAGATGGATGAAAACTATGAGAATGGAAATGCACTGTACTATCTTGCACAGGCATACCGCAAGAACGAGGATATGGAAAATGCCAAAATCTATTATCAGAAAGTGGTAGAATTGTATCCAAATACAGAGCGCGCTGCAAACTCACAGAACTATCTGGATCAGAGTGAGACAGACACCGCCCGTTAATAAAAAGACAAACTGATATTAAAAAGTACGAAGGAGATCGAACCGGAAATTCCGGGGAGACTCCTTCTTTTTTTATTCATGATAATAAAATGTCTGCGGAGCGAGCATTCTATTGTTGAAAATCATAAGCAGAATGGAAAGAGAGGAACAAGAGCATGAAAAGCCAGTATATTATGGAAAAAGGATGTTTAGTTGTCTATGTGCCGCGTGAGTTAGACCATCATCAGGCAAACCGCATCCGCACGGAGACAGATCTTCTGATCGACACCTACCATGTCAGACATCTTGTGTTTGATTTTACAGAGACAGAGTTTATGGACAGCTCCGGGATTGGGGTGATCATCGGGCGGTGCAAAAACTTAGGCTATTCCGGTGGGGATGTGAGTGCGTGCCATCTGAACGAGCGCGTGGACAAGATATTTACCGTATCCGGGTTGAAAAAAATCATTCAGGTAAAAGAATAGGAGATAGTGGAGGAAGTAAAAATGAGCAGTCAGAACGAGATGAAACTGATATTTGATGCCAGGTCGGTGAATGAGAGTTTCGCCAGGGTGGCGGTGGCGGCATTTATAGCAGAATTAAACCCAACGTTAGACGAGATTGCGGATATCAAGACGGCCGTGTCCGAAGCGGTGACGAATGCGATCATTCATGGTTACCATGAACCGGAACAGAAAGTGGAACTCCTGTGTCAGATTTGTGGGGATGAGGTTTCCATCACCGTTTCGGATGCAGGAGCGGGCATTGCGGATGTGTCAAAAGCGATGGAACCTTTTTATACGACAAAACCGGAGTTAGAGCGTTCCGGGATGGGATTCTCTTTTATGGAAGCGTTTATGGACAGGCTTGAGGTCGTGTCCGAGCCGGGAAAAGGGACAAGCGTACATATGGTAAGAAGACTGGGAAATCAGGAAGGCTAGCCTATGGTGCGACAGGCGGAACTGATCAGACAGGCACAGGATGGGGATAAAAAAGCCAGGGACAAAGTCGTTTCGGACAACCTTGGATTAGTGCACGCAATTGTCCGCAGATTTGAAAAAAGAGGGCATGACAGGGAGGAATTGTTTCAGATCGGATGTATCGGGCTGATCAAGGCGATCGATCATTTTGATCTGTCGTTAAACCTTGCATTTTCCACTTATGCAGTGCCTATGATCACAGGGGAGATACGGCGTTTCCTGCGTGACGATGGCATGGTGAAAGTGAGCAGGAGTTTAAAAGAAAATGGATACAAAATCAGCAGGGCAAAAGAAGTTCTCACAACAGAGCTTGGGAGAGATCCGAGTCTTTTGGAGCTATCTGCCATGACAGAACTTGGCACAGAGGAGATCGTGATGGCATTGGACGCTAACCGTGGGGTGGAGTCCATTTACCAGCCGGTCTGCGGCTCAGACGGAGATGAACTTTTACTCATTGACCAGATTGGAGATCAGAGCGATGTCTATGAGGAGCCGGAGAAGGAGGCTGTTTTAAACAAAATGGTGATCAGGCAGCTGATGGATACGCTCGACGAGACAGAACAGCAGATCATCCGGCTGCGGTATTTTGAAAATAAAACGCAGTGCGAGGTGGCAGGAATACTTGCAGTGACACAGGTGCAGATCAGCCGGAATGAGCGTAAAATCCTTGCAAAACTCCGGGCAAAACTGGAGTTATAACGTCATTTGCCGGAAAGAAAATCTTGAAGAGCGAAACCATCAATGATATAGTGAAAGGAGGAAACTCAAACAATAACCGGCAGTGATAGCAGACTGACAGAGCGTCAGGAGAGAGGGAGTACAAGAGCAGATGAATGGAACACAGATCAGTGATACACAGAGGAATAACAGAACCGCATTGACAGGGCATACCATAGAAGCGTTGATCGTGGTCGTCTTTTATGCGTGCAGATTTATCAGGGGAGAGCGGAGTCTTGGATATTTTCTGGTGATCACGGCATTGGCACTGATCCCAGTCATACTGGGACAGTTTTTCTTTTTCAAGGACAGAGAGACAGGTATGATCAAACACACGGTAGGAATCGGATTTGCCATTACGTATTCCTTCATGGTGCTGACGACCGAGGAAGCGAACATTTATGTGCTTGTCATACCGATGATTTTACTTGTAAGTGTATTTAATGATGTAAAATTTTCCGTGCAGATCAATATAGGAACGGTTATCTTAAGCCTGATCATGACGATTGGTGGAGCTTTTACCGGAAAGTTCGGTTATCAGGGCAGCGATGAAGCAATCGTGCAGGTGACAGCCATGATACTTGTCGCAGTGTATTCTATCTATGCAGCGCAGACATCGAATGCAAACAATCAGCAGAAAATGGAGAATATTAAGGAAGCGCAGAGCAAGACAGAACTTTTGCTGTCCGATATTTCCAATATGTCACAACAGATGCAGAGTGGAATGGAAGATATCTATGGAAAAGTTGAGAACCTCAACAGTGCTTCTAAATTGACCAAAGATGCAATGTCAGAGGTTGGCAGTGGTACGACGGAAACCGCAAACGCTGTGCAGACACAGATGCAGCAGACAGAAGCAATCCAGCAGAAAGTTGAGATGGTCAGCAGTGTTGCGGAACGCATTAACCAGAGTATGCAGCAGACTTTGCAGGTACTTGAGAGCGCAGGAAAAGATATGGATGTGCTCGTATCACAGGTAGATCATTCCGTAGAAAAAGGTGACAGCGTTGCAGGACAGCTAGAGACATTAGACAAATACATTGAAGAGATGCATTCCATCGTGGAACTGATCTCCGGTATTACCTCGCAGACAAGCCTTTTAGCTTTAAACGCAAGTATTGAGGCAGCAAGAGCGGGTGAGGCCGGAAGAGGATTCTCTGTTGTTGCGACAGAGATTTCCGGTATGGCAACACAGACCAAAGAGGCAACGGTACATATTACAGAGCTGATCGAGAATATTTCCAATGCGATCAGCGAGGTGGTTTCGGTGGTGCGCGAGATGATCGGTGCAATTAATGAGGAAAAGCAGTCCACTGAGAATACTGCCAATAATTTTTCGGATATCCAGAGCAATACGCTTGATATCCAAAGCAACATGGAGCAGTTAAACAGCAATATTGAGGAATTGAAAACTGCAAATGAACAGATCGTGCATTCGATTGAAACAATCTCGGCAATCTCAGAGGAGGTATCTGCACACGCAAATGAGACAATGAGTGCACAGGAAGATAATTCGGATGTACTGAACAAGATCACGGATCGTATGCAGCAGTTGATCCAACTTACAAAGCAGGAGGCATAATAACGTGAAAGCTTACGATAATTATATTTTTGATTTATATGGAACGCTGGTTGATATCCATACCGAGGAGAATGATCCTCTGGTATGGAAAAAGCTGGCGCTTTTTTATGGCTATTATGACGCCGATTATTCATCGGAAGAATTAAAAGAAAGATATGCTGCAATCATTGCAGGCGAGGAGTATAAGATGAAATCTGAGAAAAAAGATGATGCTCATGAAGCACATCCGGAAGTTCAGATTGAAGAGGTCTTTCAGAAGCTTTTTGAGGAAAAAGGCGTGAAGGCAGATCCTACACTTGCCGTTCATGCAGGGCAGTTCTTCCGGATCCTCTCTACCGATTATGTAAAACTCTATGATGGAGTGATAGATTTGTTAGAAGCATTAAAAAAGAAGGGCAAAAAGATTTATCTGCTTTCGAATGCACAGCGCATTTTTACAGAGTATGAGATGCACACGCTTGGAATAGCAAAGTACTTTGACGATATTTTTATCTCTTCAACCTGTGGGGTAAAAAAACCGGACAGCAGATTTTTTCAATTATTGATTGATAAATATAATCTTGATATAACAAAAAGCGTCATGATTGGAAACGATGGCATAAGCGATATCGCAGGAGCGAAGAGTGTCGGACTCGATACCTTTTATATTCATTCGAACATTTCTCCAAAGCTGCCGGAAGAGACCGTCATATTACCGGATGGCACTGAAAAAAAACGGAAGGTCATGCCGGATGCAGACTTTGTGTTAGATGGAATGGACATGGAGAGAGTCAGGGAGCTGCTGCTCGGAGAATAAGAGGAGATTATCAGCGCAGATTACCTTCCATCCACAGTTCACAATTTCTTCACAAAATATTAGCACTCACATCTTGACAGTGCTAACAACTCGTGATATAACATACTCGTAACAAAGGAAAACCACTGCGAAAGAAATTTCGTAACTGACAGAAGACGTTCCAGCCAGCAAGGTGGGAAGGTCTTTTCTTTCCATCAGAAAGTTTTTCAGAAGGTTTTTCTTTTTCACATAGATCACAGAGATAAATACGAGGGAGGTAAGCGTATGAACATTCAGAAATTTACTCAGAAATCAGTAGAAGCCATTAACGATTGTGAAAAGCTCGCCTATGAATATGGAAATCAGGAGATCGAGCAGGAACACCTTTTAGTCGCCCTGTTACGTCAGGAAGATGGATTGATTCCAAAATTAATAGAGAAAATGGAGATCCAGAAAGAACATTTTGTGGATAACGCAGAGCGCCATTTAGCTGCCCGTGTAAAAGTATCCGGCGGACAGGTTTATGTAGGACAGGATCTGAATAAGGTACTTGTCCATGCAGAGGATGAGGCAAAAGCAATGGGAGACGAATATGTTTCCGTGGAACATTTGTTTTTATGCCTGATCAAATATCCAAATAAAGCAATGAAGGAAATCTTCAAGGAGTATGGAATTACCCGTGAACGGTTTTTGCAGGCATTGTCAACGGTAAGAGGAAACCAGAGAGTAGTATCCGACAACCCGGAGGCAACTTATGACACACTGGAAAAATATGGATACGATATGGTAGAACGTGCGAGAAACCAGAAGCTTGATCCGGTGATCGGACGTGATGCAGAGATCCGTAATGTGGTTCGTATCCTTTCCAGAAAGACAAAGAATAACCCGGTTCTGATCGGTGAGCCTGGTGTCGGTAAGACGGCTGTTGTTGAAGGACTCGCACAGAGGATCGTCCGCGGTGATGTTCCGGAGGGATTAAAGGACAAAAAATTATTTGCACTGGATATGGGTGCACTGGTTGCAGGCGCCAAATATCGTGGTGAGTTTGAGGAACGTCTGAAAGCGGTTCTCGATGATATCAAAAATTCCGATGGACAGATCATCCTGTTTATCGATGAACTTCATACCATCGTGGGAGCAGGAAAAACAGACGGTGCGATGGATGCAGGCCAGCTGTTAAAACCAATGCTTGCCCGTGGTGAGTTACACTGTATCGGTGCGACCACCTTAGATGAGTACCGTGAATATATTGAAAAAGATGCTGCTTTGGAGCGTCGTTTCCAGCCGGTACAGGTGGATGAGCCGACCGTTGAGGATACCATTTCCATCCTGCGTGGTCTGAAAGAGCGTTATGAAGTATTCCACGGTGTAAAAATTACAGACTCGGCACTGGTATCTGCGGCAGTGCTCTCAAACCGTTATATTTCCGACCGTTTCCTGCCGGATAAGGCAATCGACCTCGTGGATGAGGCATGTGCCCTGATCAAGACGGAACTGGATTCCATGCCGACAGAGCTGGATGAGTTAAACCGTCGTGTCATGCAGATGGAGATTGAGGAGACAGCTCTGAAAAAAGAGACGGATCGTCTGAGCCAGGAGCGTCTTGCGGATCTTCAGAAGGAACTGGCAGAACTTCGTGATGAATTTAACACAAAGAAAGTACAATGGGAAAACGAAAAGAAATCGGTTGAAAAAGTCCAGAAACTTCGTGAAGAGATCGAGCAGGTCAAGAATGAGATCAAGACTGCACAACAGAATTATGATCTGGAAAAAGCGGCAGAACTGCAGTATGGAAAACTTCCACAGCTGCAGAAACAGCTGGAAGTTGAGGAAGAGGAAGTTAAGAATAAAGATCTTTCGCTGGTACATGAGAACGTCAGCGAGGAAGAGATCGCACGTATTATTTCCCGCTGGACGGGTATTCCGGTCGCAAAGCTGACCGAGAGTGAACGTAACAAGACACTGCATCTGGACGAGGAGCTGCATAAACGTGTCATTGGTCAGGACGAGGGTGTCACAAAAGTGACAGAGGCCATCATCCGTTCCAAAGCCGGAATCAAAGATCCGAGCAAACCGATCGGTTCGTTCCTGTTCTTAGGACCTACCGGTGTCGGTAAGACAGAGCTTGCAAAGGCTCTGGCAGCCTGTCTTTTTGATGACGAATCCAATATGGTTCGTCTTGACATGAGTGAGTATATGGAGAAATATTCCGTGTCCCGTCTGATCGGAGCACCTCCGGGATATGTCGGATATGATGAAGGCGGTCAGCTGACGGAGGCAGTACGTA
>ERZ773106.1290-NODE-1290-length-18913-cov-5.428731_pt1 | contig 18913 bp, 12 predicted proteins | sample MGYA00580572_ERZ773106 | MGnify/ENA primary metagenome ERZ773106 (study PRJEB29015, sample SAMEA2737868) | human gut metagenome | biome: human gut; feature: human-associated habitat; material: faeces | place: China | collected 2012 ... | reverse complement strand
GCCACGAGTTCTCCGGCGGTCAGCGTCAGCGCGTGGGCATTGCCCGTGCACTGGCTGTGAACCCCGAGTTCATCGTTTGTGACGAGCCTGTTTCCGCACTGGACGTTTCCATTCAGGCTCAGGTCGTCAATATGTTCGAGGATCTGCAGCAGGAGATGGGTCTGACCTACCTGTTCATCGCCCATGACCTGAGCGTTGTCAAGCACATCTCCAACCGCATCGGCGTCATGTATCTGGGCAAGATGGTGGAGCTGGCCGACAGCTACGAGCTGATCACCCACAGCATCCACCCCTACACCCGCAGCCTGATCTCCGCAATTCCGGTGGCAGACCCCATTACGGCCCGCCAGTCCAAGCGTATCGTGCTACAGGGCGATGTGCCCAGCCCCCTGAACCCGCCGTCCGGCTGCCGTTTCCGCACCCGTTGCCCCTATGCAGACGAGCAGTGCGCAAACGAGGTGCCCGAGTTCAAGGAGGTCTCCACCGGCCACTGGGCAGCCTGCCATCACCTTGACCGCGTGAAGTGAGAACACTTCACGCCGGTAAAAAGTGAAAGCAATTCAACTTAGTGCTGAAATGTTGTCACAAAATGGTTACAGTCCAAGTTTTGGGCTTGTAACCGGTATGAGAACGCATTATAATCATTCGTGTTCCTCCGGTGTACATTTGCACCGGATCGAATATAGAGGCGGCTGGGGGAACCTGGCACACTCAAATTTGATATAAGGGAAGGATATTATTATGAAACGCATTTCTCGTCGTAATTTCCTCAAGGTTGCAGGCGTGGGTGCCGCTGCTCTGGGTCTGGCAGCCTGTGGCGGCAGCAAGTCCGGTTCTACCGCAACCTCCGGTTCTGCTTCTTCCGCTGCTGGTTCTTCTACCGGCAGTGTCAACACCGCTGGCTTCACCGTCCAGTACGGCCCCAACCCCGAGACTCTGGATCCCTCTTTGAACAGCGCTGTTGATGGCGCCAACACCATCATCACCATCTTCGAGCCCCTGCTGATCATCAACGAGAACAACGAAGTTATTGGTGGCCAGGCTGAGAGCTGGGAAGCAAGCGAGGACGGCCTGACTTGGACCTTCACCATGCGTGACGGCCTGAAGTGGAGCGATGGCACCGACCTGACCGCTAAGGACTTCGAGTACACCTTCAAGCGTATGGTCAACCCCGACACCGCAGCTCCCTACGCAGAGACCTGCCTGGGCATGATCGATGGTTTTGACGCAGCTGCCGGCTTCCCCGATGCAGACGGCAACCCCACTGCAGAGCCCAACCCCGATGCGCTGAACGTCAAGGCAAGCGACGACGGCAAGACCCTGACCATCGTGCTGTCCTACCCCTGCTCCTACTTCGACAAGATGGCTGCATTCGCATCCATGAGCCCTGTGCAGCAGGCTACCGTTGAGGCCAACGGCGATGCATGGTGCACCTCCGCTGAGACCTTCGTCTCCAACGGCCCCTACATGATCACCGAGTGGACCCCCTCCGAGCGTATCGTTCTGTCCAAGAACCCCAACTACGTTGGCGGCTGGGATAGCTCTAAGATCGTTTCCGACAGCATCACCCTGCTGCTGCTGGAGGACTCTTCCGCTTGCTTCGCTGCTTATAACAGCGGCGAGGCTGTCCTGATCAAGGACGTGCCCACCGATGAGATCCCCAGCCTGACCAAGGCAGAGGACGGCGGCGACTTCTATGTTGACCCCATTCTGGGCACCTATTACGTCAGCATGAACCTGCAGCGCGATGCCTTCAAGGATGCCAAGGTCCGCAAGGCTCTGGCTCTGGCTATCGACCGCGACTACGTTGCCAACACCATCATGCAGGGCACCTACTCTGCTGCTTCCAACCTGGTCGGCCCTAGCATCGTGGACGCGCAGGGCTACTTCTACGACAACGCAAACGGCGGTTCTCCCTACATTGCAGCTGACTACGAGGCAAATATGGCCGAGGCTAAGAAGCTGCTGGAAGAGGCTGGCTATCCCAATGGCGAGGGCTACCCCACCATCGAGTACAGCACCAACGATTCCGGCTACCATGTGCCTCTGGCAGAGTACCTGCAGCAGACTTGGGGCGATCTGGGCATCACTTTGACCATCAGCAAGATGGAGTGGTCTGCCTTCACCGCTGCTCGCCGTGCCGGCGAGTACGATGTTGCCCGTAACGGCTGGGTCATGGACTACAACGATCCTTCCAACATGATCGAGCTGTTCTGCTCCGGCAACGGCAACAACGATGGTAAGTACTCCAACCCTGACTTCGATGCTGCTATGGAGGCTTCCAAGGTTGCAGATGTCGCCGAGCACTTTGCACAGCTGCACAAGGCTGAGGACATCCTGATGGAGGATATGGGCTGCATCCCCGTTGCTTACTACAACGAATTCTGGCTGCAGAGCTCTTCTCTGAAGGGCGTCTGGCACAGCCCCTACGGCTACTGGTACTTCCAGTACGGCTACATCGAGGAGTGATTTCCTCCCTGTGCTGTGCAGCGTAAGCTGAACCGTAAACTATAAGCACTGAGCACCCCGCTGACCGGAAACGGTTGGCGGGGTGCTTTTTTGCTGTTATTTTGTAAAAAAAGACGAGTGCTCGGTTTTGTCGAGCACTCGTCTTTTATATGTAAACCAGATTGAAAAGGTACCATGTGCTTACACCGCAGCCATGGCGGCCAGAACGCTCTGCCAGCTCTTGCTGCGTGCGGCAGGCACCGGGGCGGGGCGGGTGCGCCGTGCAGCAGGGGCACTATGACCGGTCGCAGAGGATACCGTCAGGGCAGGGGAAGGGCAGAAGAACACAGCAGTGTCCTTTGCCAGCCACTGCGCAGCCAGAGCAGCAGCCTGCGGGTCAGACTGCAACGCGCGGCGCTCGTTCCCGGCCAGAAAATCAGCCAGCCAGTACAAAATTGCGCCCAGCGGCAGGCAGGGGGAAGCGTCCTGATTCCAGTAGCTCCAGCGTGCACCGCAGCCAAGGTGGCTTTCCACTATGATCTGTGCACCGGTGCGGGCATTCTGCGGGATGATGCCAACATAGTTGGTCCCGGCGCGCTGCCCCAGCTCTTCAATAAGGCGCTGGGTGCGGGCAGCATCCAGCCGATCCTCCCGGCAGTAGGCGCGGAAGTCGGTCTGGCTCAGCAGGCTGTCGGCGCTGGACGGAAAACGCCCGGTCAGCTGCCCATCCGCATTGTGGCACAGCTGCCAGCCCTTGCGGAACAGCTGGAAATTCAGGCAGCGCCGCCCCATGGTGGAGTAGCACACAAGGGCGCTTTGCTCCCCGGGCAGCTGTTTTACTTCAAGATAGGCATCGTTGCCGCAGGTATCCTGCAAACGGACGGTAAGCAGCAACTGTGCACCGACGTGCTGGGTGGACATGGCGTTGTGCATGGCGTCAAAATAACGGGAAGCGTCCATGATTGGTCTCCTTCCTATAGCAATTCAACTTTTTAATGCAACAGCAACAACGTTGAATTGCATATCGCAAATATGCTGTTTGAATGTTGCACTAATTTCTTGCCTTGCGATAAAAGCAAACAGCGAAACGTTGTAAAAGCGCCGGCCGGGTGATCAGGCCGACAGGCTGCATAAAACTTCTCTGAACATAGTATAGCATACCTTTGAATGAAAAACAACTGTAAGTTTTCCGAAACAACAAATTTTTGCAAAAATCTACAGCGCATTGCAAACAAAAGTTCAAAGTATGGTTGTGTATTGAGATGTGCGGTTGTAAAAAATGACCCCTGCGGGAGATGCCGACTAAGGCCGGAACTGCTCCCACAGGGGTCGTTTTGTTTTTTCAGTCGCCAAGTTCCCGGATCTCGTTCTGAATCAGCCGTCCGGCAGCGCGGGCAAGCTGATCCATGCCGCGGATGCGTGCCATATTTTTGCCGTAGATCTGCGCGGCGGCACCGGCGCTGCTGTCCTCGCCCATAAAAACGGCAGACACCCGCACGCCTTGCCGCTGCAAGGTGCGTACCTGCGCGGCGGTATCGGCTACACCCGCGGCGTCCTCGTAGGCGCAGCCCAGCGGGTTCTGCGCCGTGGGCGGGATGCGGCGGCTGTCGTTGGGGCTGGCATCGGTCAGCAGGATCATCAGGTGGCGCGGGGCGGGGGCGGGGGCGTACCGGATCAGGTCGCCCGCCGCCCGCAGCGCCAGACCGTCCCGGTTCCAGCCCGAGGCAAAATAGCGGAAAATGTTCTGCCGGTTCTTGTCCGTAAAACTTTTCAATACCCGCAGCACCGTATAGCCCCGCAGGCTGCTGAAGGCGCTCACCCGCACCGGAATGCCGCAGTTGGCCAGACTTTCGGCCAGAATAACACCCTGCGCCGCGATCACTTCCTGACAGTGCAGGCGGGATGCGGAGGCATCCAGCAGCAGATCCACTGTAAAGGCAGGGCAGTTCTCCTCCTCCGGGCACAAAAACACCCGGTCATCGTTCAGGTAAGGGGCACGCCACACCCGCCCGGCGCACAGATCACCGCTGCGCGCTATCCGCTGGTCGGGCTGCTGATGCACCAGAATGCAGTTGCGGATCTGCTCAGTAAGGCGCAGCACCACGCTGCGGTGCAGCTCCTGATTTTTTGCATAGTAGGCGCGGTTGCGTTCGGCCTGCAATTCGGCTTGCTGTGCCAGCTGCCGAGCTTCCGGGGTGGGTGCCTGCGCCGGGCTGGGTACACCGGCGCTGAACCACAAGTGACAGCCCAGATGCACTCCGGTGCACAGCTCCTGCTCGGCCTTGCGCAGCTGCTCCGGCGGGTAGAAGCAGCGCCCGAAGCAGCTTTCGATGTAGGCACGATCCTGTGCGGCGCGTTGCTTCAGGGTGATGTTTGCCCGGCGCTTGTTCACCGCCAGCCCGCTGCCTGTGGCATCCACCGCGCCGGAATGCTCCACTGTCACCCGGTCGGTTTTGATCATCTGGGTGGGCATAGCTTTGGTGGCAAGCTTTGCCCAGAAGCCTTGCAGCTGCAGATGCAGCGCGGGTTTCTGGCGTACCTTGCCGTCAAACAGGGCGAATTTTGCAAACAGCGCCAGCAGGTCGTTTTTGAGCTGTGCTGGTTCCGGTACGGTCTCCGGTTCCAGCGCGGCAGCAAGGCTGCTCTCGTAAGGGGTCATGACCGGGGCAGTGCGTCCCAGAACTTTGCGCCAGCGCGCAGCCTGCATGGTGTACACCAGCTGGTTTTTCGCCATCCACTCCTGCCGCGAAAGCTTGTACTGGATGGCAAAAAAGTAGTCCGCGTGGGCAAACCGCAGCGCCTCCAGCACCGGGCGGCGGGGCAGCTCCAGCCGGTAGGCGGCGTTTTCTAAGTACAGCCACGCCATATCGTCCAGCATGGGCTGGCGCACATCGCCCTCCCAAGCGGAAAAAATGTCCCGGATCAGCGCGTCACCGTAGTATTTATGCACCAGCCCTACGATGCAGTTCATGTAAAAATCAATGGTGCCGTCCGTGTTGCGGGCCAGAAACAGCGGCTCAAAGCCGTAGGCTCCGGCAGCGGCCCAGACCTGATTGGCCGCACGCCGCTCCTGCGCGGTGTAGCTTTGGGCGTCCATCAGGCAAACAGCTTTCCGGCATCCAGCTTGGCCGGGATGCGCGCGGCGATCACGTCCCGGATCAGCCCCTGCTCGTAGGAGTCAAAGGCCTTGTTGGTGATGCCCATATCCAGCGCCGCCCCGGCCGGGATGCCCCTGCGGATCAGCCGCAGCGCGTCCAGCATACCGCGCAGATCCAGCGCTTTGGTAGAAATTTCTGCACTGTCGCATTTTTTCTGCAGGTCCAGAAACAGCAGTGCAAACTGGTGCACATATTTTGCGGTAAGATCCGGGAACTGCGCCCGCAGCAGCTTTTCCAGATTATCCTGCGTGATGGTAGGCATCTGCACCACTGCAAAGCGGGAGGTAAGCGCCTCGTTCAGCTCCCGGGTACCCGCGTAGCCGTAGTTCATGGTGGCGATAAAGCGGGTCTCCTCGGCCAGCGGGATGCGGTCGTACCCGGGCACATCGATGGCGCGGCGGAAGTCCAGCACCGCGTGCAGCACCGCCAGCGCCTCGTTTTTGGCCATGTTGATCTCGTCCAGCACGCCGAAGCCGCCGCACTGTGCGCAGCGGTACACCGGCCCGGGACGGAACACTACCTGCCCGCCCGCAAAGGTATCCATGCCGATGAGGGAGGCGGCATCCATGTTTACATGAAAAGAGATGTCCCATGCGGGGCGGCCAAAGGCGGCGGCAAGGTTTTCGGCCAGCACGTTTTTGCCGGTGGCCTTTCCGCCGGCCAGCAGCAGGTTTTCGCCGCAGAGGATGGCCGCCAGCGCCTGCTCCCACACCTCTTTGCCGTAGTAGGTAAAGGCAGGGGCGGGGATGCGCGGGCGCAGCGCCTCGCTGAGCGGATGAGCGGCGCGGTATTCCTGCACCGCCGCAAGCAGGGTGGGGTCTACCCCTTCCTGCCGTAAGGTATCCAGAATATCAGACATTTGTACAAACACCTCGATCTCTGACCGGGTGGGATGAACTGCCCGGTTTTCACGCTTATCATAGCACAATCGCGGGCATTTGTGTAGGGGGCGTGCGGGGTAAAAAGGGCAATATGACCAAAGGATTTTTCTGTTTTGACAGAAAGCAGATGAATGGATTGTTTACTACATAAGAGTATGTTACAATTGATAAAATAATGACAATTGGCGGTGGTTATAAATGGAAAACGAAAATGTGGTACGGTGCCCAGTGCATAAAAAAATTTTGCGAATGGAAACAAGAAAACTTGAAATAGTGGGAAAAGAATGCGATGTGGTTACGGGGCATTGTCCAATATGTAAGAAAGTTTACACAGGGACGCTTCTGAAAGGATGTCCGAAGTTTGTACTGGATGAAACGTTGTACTGTTCTGTTTCGGATATGGACGAGTTTCAGAATGAAGAAAGAAAAGATGTGCTGAAACTTAAAATTCAACAGCAAAATGATAGATATGAACAAGAAAAAAACGATGAAATAAGAAAAAAAGAACTAGAAAATCAAAGAAAAGAAAGAGAACAACAAGAGGTTAGGAGAAAAAAACAGGAAGAAGAACAAAAGAAACGGGAAAAAGAAAAGCAACGAGAAGCAGAACTTGCGAAAAAAGAAGAAAAGCTTAACGCTGTGATGCCGAAAACAATATATGTACTACGGGACCTGGATTATAAAGAGTGCCCAGTATGTAATAGGAAAATAGCATTTAACCCAGTATCGTTGACACTGCAGAGTGGAAAAGGAAAACTGAAAGATGCTACGATTATGGGATATTCTTGTACGAGATGTCACGCTGTTTTTGTTCCGCAAAAACTTGCTGAAAAGGAGTTTCTGGAACAATATATAGAATATTTAAATTTGGATTATCTTGAAACCAAATTACAAGAAATAGGAAGAAAAGAAGCGAAAGCACAAAAAGACTGCGAGAAATATAAGGCGAAATTTCCGTTTTTAGAGAGCCGTAAAGTTGAGGTCAATGTCGAAAGGCCTGCACGGAAGAGGTGCCCGAAACACAAAAATAACATGAAACTGATGGGATGGCTACTAACAGGAAAGAAAACAAAGCAGGAGCAACTATTATATGGATACTATTGCATAAAGTGTAATACTATATATATTTCAGAAGATGAAATAGAAAAAGCAAGTACAATAATAAACAACTGTGAAACCAAAAAAGACACGCTCGAAATTTTACCGGCTGAATTAAAAGATAAAAAGTTGAATCCTGCTGAGATTGTTTTTTCTGGAAGCAAAGGAATAAAATATAGTTCCTTACATATAAAAACTGAAAAAAAGAATAAACCAAAGTGGGATGATGTGACGTTTAAACAAGTTGCATATCAAAAATACGAAAAGGAAATTGCAGAGATTGCGGCAACAGTTGCTGACGAGGACAGGCTTATTCGGATACTGACAACTGTAAATGAGAATGATAAACGAAAATGTGTGCCAGAAGATATGCTGATTCATGAATCAGTATCAACCGGCCGTGAACTCCTTGGACGCATTGCGCACGACCAGTTAGGCGAGTTTACATCTAAATATGGCACAATCAAAATCCATAACTATAAGGTGTGGCCCGGGCAGGAGCATCATCTGGATGGGTTTACTAGGTTTTGCGACCCGGAAAATATTCAGAATATCACGATCATGAGCCAGAATAATATTTCCCGGGATTCGGATGAATACGAGATGGTCACGGCACTGGTGTACTGCGCAAATCGGGTGGAGCCGGTTTATATTGATGTGTATTACTCCAAACAGCAGAATAAATATTTCATCAATGAGGAAAGTTACCGGCAATACAGAATGCGGTATGGTTTGCCGTATGTGCATCTTGTGGCAGACGAGTATGACGGTGATATGGACTACGGCAATCTGCGGAAAAATTCGGAACTGAATCTGTATGGCTACACGGTGGCAAAAACAGCAGAAATGAGCACGGGGGAGCGTCAACGGCTGTTGCAGCAATTGATGGACAATGGCCTGATGTCCAAGCACCAGATCGTAAACCATCTGGAATGGCTGATCCATCGCCAGTCGGGGCGTGTCAAAATGGAGGACGCCTGCGATTGCTGGAGAGAGGATCTGCGTTTTGTGAATAGCTATCGGCTCAATGCACAGCGGAAGATACAGGGAAGATTTGTATATGGAAAAACTATGCTGCGATAAGCAAACTGCAGAATAACACAAAGAGGGGCAGCCCCAAATGGGACCGCCCCTCTTCACATGAAAAAGAAGAAACGCTTAGAGTATGCCGGAGAACTGCGCTTTATCAGGCGTTCTCAAGACCAGCCATCTGCTTGACGGATTTGATGGCAAAGGTCAGGGTGCGGCCACAAGCGGTGCCGCCCATGACGCAGGGGTAGTTGTTCTGGAAGAAGCTACCGGACATATCGCCGGTAATGTACAGGCCGGGAATGGGCTCGTTGTTGCTATCCTTCGCCTGGCAGTTTTCAGTGATGGAAATACCCTGCATACTGCACAGCAGAGAGGCACCCAGCCAGCAGCCGTAGAAGGGCGCGGTGCGGATGGCGCTCAGGCGGCTTGCAGGCTTGCCGAAGTCCTCGTCGTTCTGTTTGTCGTACAGCTCATTGTAGCGGGCAACGGTGGCTACAAAGTTGTCCTTGTCAGCACCGGTAAAGCCCATCTTGTCGGCAAGCTCTTCAATGGTGTCCGCCTTCATGATCAGGCCCTCACCCTCGTACTGCTCCAGCTGACCTTCCATCATGCCGGGGATGTAACGGGTCAGTGCAGAGCAGCCGATGGTGTGGAAGCGGGTAACATCCTCAAAGTAGTTTGCATCGTGGATCATGGCATAAACATGACCCGGCTGCTGGAAGGAAGCGTGAGAAGCGTTGTCGTACTCCTGGCTCTCGTTCATAAAGCGCTCGCCATGGCGGTTGACCTTCAGGAAGGGCTGGCTGCCGGGGTTGTACTGACCCACAGTGCCGGGGAAGGCCTTGCCGCCAAAGGCAGAGCCGTTGTCCGCATAACCGGCATCCACACCGGGTGCCACCAGACCGCGGTCGAACAGCACGGGAGCAGGCTCTGCATCCAGATGTGCACCTGCCCAGATAGCGGCGCGGATACCATAGCCCTTGTCAGCAGGGGTATAGGAGCAGGCGGTGGTCACGCTGGTGCCCAGCGGGTCCAGTTGCTCCATCATGTAGGGATTGCCTGCATAGCCGCCACAGGCCAGCAGTACGCCCTTGGCTGCGTTGATGCGGATGAAGTGGTCGTCGGCAGTGCTCTGGGCGATAACGCCGGTGATGCGGCCGTCGGCATCCTTTTCCAGCTTGGCAAGGCCGGTGTTAAAGTCGATGCTGTAGCCCTTGCTCTCGATATACTCCTGAAATACCACGTTGCGGGGCTTTTCGGCGCTGCTGTAGTCGACCTGCTGCACAGGGAACATCAGCTTGCTCTGGCTCACCTGCGTATCATCCGGCCATTTGGCTTCATCGCCGGAGGTCAGGTTGCATACATAGTTGTAGGGCTCGCTTTCCAGAATGCCGGAAACAAAATCGTGCATGGCGGCAGACTCATTGATCCAGGTCTTAACTACGCGCTGGTCGCAGCGACCGCCCATGGAGCGGGAAATCTCGCTCAGCAGCTCGGCGCGGTCAACAGGAGAGATGCCCTTTTTCTTTGCTTCGCTGCTGTCGATGGTGCCGTACCAGTGGCGGGTATCCATAACGGCAGAATTCTGCTCGATGATGCGGAAGTCCAGTCCGTTCTGTGCAGCATAAGCGGCTGCGCACATACCACCGTTGCCAGCGCCCACAATGACGATATCGGTATCCCATGTCTCAGTGATGGAAGCCTCGTCGATGTCAGGCTCTTTGCCCAGCCAGTCGTTCTCATCGCCGGTGGGCAGCTGCACGCTGGAGACCACGGCCTCGCCCTTTGCCTGTGCATAGCAGCTCTTGGCGGCCTTCATCACGGCGTTAGAGGTGACGGTGGAGCCGGAAACACCGTCGATCTCGGCAGAACCGGCAGCCATCAGCTGCTCGCGCAGCTCATCGGCAGCGGCAGCGCCGTAGGAAGCGGTCTCGCCGGAGGTGTCCACCACCACGTCGGTGACAGCGCTGTCAGAGAAGGTCATGGTGACCTTGACGGTGGAGGAGATGCCCTCGGCAGTGCCCTCGTAGGTGCCGGGGATGTACTGACCGGCAGCACCGGAAGTGGAAGCGGAGGTAGAACCGGAAGCGGCATTGCAGGCAGCCAGAGCACCGGCGGTCACACCGCTCATGGCAGCAGCAGCGGCGATCTTGATAAAGCCCTTACGGGAAATCTTGTTCATAGGTACGCTCTCTTTCTTTTTTCTCTTCTTGTTTTCCTTCTTGTTGTGCAGCAAGGTGAAGGCCACTTTGCTGAATCCTTAACAATTGTAGCGTAGAAAAATGCTGTTTACAATTCAAGTTTATCATATTATAATTAAGGAAAACCTAATGTATTTGGGAGGAAGGAAAGAATGAACCAGAGCGCGATGGCGGGCTTTGTAAAGATCGTGGAGATGAACAGCTTTTCTGCGGCGGCAGAGGCGCTGTATCTTTCACAGTCGGCACTTTCGCAGCAGATCCGCACGCTGGAAGGGCAATTGCAGTTTGAACTGTTCCAGCATGTGCCGCGCCGTGTGGTGCTGACCCCGGCGGGATGGGATTTTTACCCCAAGGCAAAGCAGCTGCTGGAATTGTACGATGAGGCGGTGCATCATGCGCAGGCAGTAAAGCTGAATGCAAATCCACCCAAACGGCATCTACTGATCGGACATCAGAATATGCCTCTGCAAATGCTAGGCTTTGACCTGTTTGCCGCTACAGGGGAGTTGAGCAACCGCTTTTCTCCTATAATGCACCGCTGTGCCAGCATAAAGGATGTCTGGAGGGCGTTGCTGAATGATGAGATCGATCTTTCATTACAGATCGAGTGTGCAGAGATCGCGGCGCGAGGCTTGCACTTTTATCCGGTAGTGTATATGCCAGAGATCGGCGTCCCATTTCATACGCCGCCGGAGGTGCCCCGTGGATATATTACGCTGGAACAGGCGGTGCAGTATCGGTGGATGTTTGCAGAAACACCAGAGCAGTCACTGTATGAGACCGCATTGCTGCACGAGGCTGCGAGACGACAGGCAGAAATCATTCGCAGCGTAAAAAGTGTACAGTATGAACTGCCCAGCCTGATGCTGACCCCGGCAGTGTACTACCGCAGACCGGATCCTTCACAGGTGTTTATTCTGGATTGGAACAAGGGAATGCGGTTTGGTATTGTTACGAAAGCGGAGCCGGACTCGGTGGTGATGGCCTACGTCCGCGCCTTGCAGCAACAGCTGCCGTCCCTCTCGGAAAAGCTGTTCGGCTTGAAGCTGGAACCGGTGGAGGAATCATAAAGAAAAGACGAAAACCCTCTCAGGTACCGACAGATGTAGAAAAGCTCCCCCCTCTCGGGGGGAGCTGGCATCGCGCAGCGATGACTGAGAGGGTAAAACAAAGAACACCTATTGCCCTAAAAAGGCGACAGGTGCTCTTTTTGCAATTATATCGTGATGACAGGTGCTTTAATCCACCACATCCTCGAACTGGCTGTTGTACAGGTCGGCGTAGAAGCCGCCGGCCTCGATCAGCTGGTCGTGGGTGCCCTGCTCCACAATGTCGCCGTCCCGCATCACAAGGATGAGGTCGGCATCGCGGATGGTGGAAAGGCGGTGGGCGATGACAAAGCTGGTGCGCCCCTCCATCAGGCGGTCCATGGCGGTCTGGATGCGCTGCTCAGTGCGAGTATCCACGCTGCTGGTGGCCTCGTCCAAAATCAGGATGCGGTTGTCTGCCAGAATGGTGCGGGCGATGGTAAGCAGCTGCTTCTGTCCCTGACTGACGTTGGAGGCGTCCTCGTTCAGTTCCATCTGGTAGCCGCCGGGCAGGGTGCGGATAAAGTGGTCGGCGTTGGCAGCCTTTGCGGCAGCAATCACCTCTTCATCGGTGGCGTCCAGCCGGCCGTAACGGATGTTCTCCATAATGGTGCCCTTGAACAGCCATGTGTCCTGCAACACCATGCCAAAGCCCTCGCGCAGAGCGCTGCGGTCAAAGTCCCGCACATTGTGGCCGTTCAGGGTGATAGAACCGGCGTCCACATCGTAAAAGCGCATCAGCAGCTTGACCATGGTGGTCTTGCCCGCACCGGTGGGGCCTACGATGGCTACCTTCTGGCCGGGCTGCACCGTGCAGCTGAAGTCGTGGATGACGGTCTTGTCCGGGGTGTAGCCGAAGCGCACATGGTCAAAGGTGACCTGTCCGTCAATGTCGGCGGGGTCGGCGCGGCGGGCAGGGTCGGCCAACTGCGCCTCCTCCGGCTCGTTCAAAAACTCGAACACGCGCTCGGCAGCAGCAGCCATGCTTTGCAGCATATTGGACACCTGCGAAAGCTGCTGGATGGGCTGGGTAAAGTTTTTGACATACTGGATAAAAGCCTGAATATCACCAATGGTGATAACGCCGTTTGCAGCAAAAATGCTGCCCACGATGGCCACTGCCACATAGCCCAGGTTGCCCACAAAGTTCATGATGGGCATCATAAGGCCCGAGAGGAACTGGCTCTTCCATGCGGATTCGTACAGCTTATCGTTGGCGGCGTTGAAGTCTGCCAGTACCACGGCCTCGCGGTTAAACGCCTTGACCACGTTGTGGCCGGCGTAGACCTCCTCGACCTGACCGTTGACCACGCCCAGCGTGGCCTGCTGTGCCTTGAAGTACTTCTGGCTGAACTTGACCACCACCAGCACCAGCGCCAGCGATACCGGTAAGATCAGCAGGGCGATCAGGGTCATGCGGGGACTGATGGAGAGCATCATCACCAGCACACCGATCATGGTGGTCACGCTGGTGATCAGCTGGGTGATGCTTTGGTTCAGGCTCTGGCCCAGTGTGTCCACATCGTTGGTGATGCGGGAGAGCACCTCGCCCACGGTGCGCTTTTCAAAGTACGCCAGCGGCAGGCGGTTGATCTTTTCACTGATCTGGCGACGGAAGTCGTAGCAGACCTTCTGAGAAAGGCCGGTCATCAGCCAGCCCTGAATAAAGCTGAAGGCGCTGCTCAGCAGGTACATCCCCAGCAAAAACAGCAGGATACGGCCGATATACACAAAATCGATGCTGCCGGTGCCACGCAGCCGGGCGATCCAGCCGGTGGCAAGGGCGGTGGTGGCCTTTGCCAGCACCTTGGGGCCTGCAATGTTGAAGATGGTAGAAAGAATTGCAAACAACATGGCTGCCGCAAGGGGCAGCTTGTAGTGGCTCATGGTGCGGATGAGCTGCCGCAGCGTGCCTTTAAAGTCCTTGGCGCGCTCGGTGGTGGGACGTCCGGGTCTGGGCATATCACTCACCCTCCTTTTCTGTATTCAGGGTATCCAGCGCCAGTTCCTTCTGGCTCAGCTGGCTGCGGGCGATCTCCTGATATTCCGGGCAGCTGACCATCAGCTGGGCGTGGGTGCCCTTGCCCACCAGTCTGCCTTCGTCCAGTACAAGGATCTGGTTTGCGTGCAGCACGGTGGAAATGCGCTGTGCCACAATGATCACAGTGGCGTTGTCGGTCTGTGCCTTCAAAGCGCGGCGCAGCGTTACATCGGTCTTGTAGTCCAGCGCCGAGAAGCTGTCGTCAAACAGATAGACCTTGGGATTTTTGGCAATTGCCCGGGCAATGGAAAGCCGCTGCTTCTGGCCGCCGGATACGTTGGAGCCGCCCTGCGCAATGGGACTTTGATAGCTTTCGGACTTTGCCTCGATAAAATCAGTGGCCTGTGCAATGGCGGCGGCTTTGTGCACCTGTGCGTCGGTGATATCCTCGCCGCCGAATTTCAGGTTGCTGTCAATGGTGCCGCTGAACAGCACACCCTTCTGGGGCACATAGCCCAGCAGGTCGTGCAGCTGTGCCTGTGGCATCTCGCGCACGTCAATGCCGTCCACGGTCACCTTGCCGCCGGTCACATCGTAAAAGCGGGGGATCAGGTTGAGCAGGGTGGATTTGCCGCAGCCGGTGGAGCCGATGATGGCGGTGGTCTCGCCGGGCTTTGCGGTAAAGCTGATGTGCTCCAGCGCATCGCTGTCCGCACCGGGGTAACGGAAGCTCACATCCTCGAACTGCACCACTCCCTGCCAGTCGGTGTGCGCCTGTGCAGCCTTTGCGGCGGCTTCATCCGGGTCGCGGATGGTGGCCTTGGTGCGGATGACCTCGTCAATACGATCCGCAGCCACACCGGCGCGGGGCAGCATGACGGCCACCATGGCCAGCATCAGGAAGGACATGACGATCTGCATGGTGTAGGTGATAAAGGCAATCATTTCGCCCACCTGCATAGTGCCGGCATCCATGGCCTTGCCGCCGAACCAGACGATGAGCAGACTGGTGCCGTTCATGATCAGGGTCATAAAGGGCATCATAGCCACCATAGCGCGGTTGGTGAACAGCTGGGTGCCCATCAGCTCCCGGTTGGCCTTGTCAAAGCGCTGCTCCTCAAACTTTTCGCGGCTGAAGGCGCGCACCGGCATGATGCCGGTCAAAATTTCGCGGCTGACCAGATTCAGCCGGTCCACCAGCTGCTGCATCACCTTGAATTTGGGCATGGCAACGCTCATCAGGAAGAGCAGCAGCAACAAAAGCAGTGCCACGTCCAGCACCACGATCCAGGAAAGGCCGCTGCTGCTGCCTACAACGTGCAGCACGCCGCCAATGCCCAGAATGGGCGCGTAGGCCACCATGCGCAGCAGGATGACGCAGACGAACTGCACCTGCTGGATATCGTTGGTGGTGCGGGTGATGAGAGAGGCGGTGGAAAAATTCTCAATCTCCGCATTGGAAAAGCCGATAACGCTGGAGAAGGTCTCCCGGCGCAGGTCGCGGCCGATGGCGGCAGATACCCGGGAGGCAAGGAAGCCCACGGCCACAGCCACGGCCACCATCAGCAGGGTGAGCGCCAGCATCTGGCCGCCCACCCGGAAGAGGTAACCCATCTGCACATCCTGCGCAACGCCCTGCGCCTCGTATTCCAGCTGCACCAGCAGCAAAGACTGGCTTTTCAGGTTTTCCAGCAGGGTGCTGTCCAGCTGGCTCATGGCACCGTCCAGCTGCTTTTGCAGCATACTGCGGTCAAAGCCGGGCATTTGGCTCATGGCGGCAAACTGGCTGCAAACGGTGTCCAGATTCGCTGCCGTAGGGGTGACGGTCTCAGTGTCCGCGTCCGCAGCGGCAGAGGGCGTCTCGGCAAGGCCGGTCATGCCCATGCTGTTCTGTCCAGCGGGGGTGTTGGCGGCCTGTGCGGCAGCCATATACAGCACGATGTCCGGGGTGGTCACAGCATCTTCCAGTGCGGTGCGCTCGTCCTCGGTCAGGTCGGAGCGCAGCTGCAACACGCCATCGTCCTGCAGATAGTACTGGTAGGCGTTTTGCAGCTTCTGCGCATCTTCCTCGCTCATCAGCAGGCTCAGCGCGTCCAGCGTACTCTGGCGCACCGTCTGGGGCAGGGGGCTTTCAATGCCGCCCTGCTGGATGCCGGTGTCCACAATCTTGCTGGTGTAGTCCGGCAGGGCAAGGTCGCAGTACGCCTGCACGAACAGCAGTGCGAACACCACAAGGCAGACTGCCCAGTGCCGGGCCAGCTGCTTAAAGATCTTTGTCATGGTTCGTTTCTCCCTTCGGGTCAATGTTGCGCGCGGCATTTTCCGCAAGAATGGCATCCATCAGCGCGCCGCGCAGCGCGTCCATCTGGGCTACCTGCTCCGGCTCTAACCGTGCCAGCACGCTGGCAAAGTAGTTGCGCAGAGCCTGCTCACACTGGTGGCACAGCTCGTACCCCTTGGGGGTGATGCGCACCAGCGTTTTGCGGCGGTCGGCGGGGTCCGGTTCCCGCACCACGGTGCCGTCCTGCTCCATGAGCCGCAGCCCGCGCGAGACTGCCGGCAGCGGCTGACGAATCTCCCGGGCAAGGTCGGAGACATAAATGGCACCGTCCTTTCCGTGACAGTTGATGGCGTGCAGCAGGCCTTCCAGCATATTGAAGTGGCATTTGGGGCAATCGGCCAGCGCCGCCCGCATCCCGGCCTTGGATGCCTTGCTCAGCTGCCCGATATAGTGGCACATCCCCTGAAAGCTGGGGGTGCTTGGCTCGGACACGACAGTCCCTCCTCGTTTGCATTTTTTGGATACTTAACAGTTGTTAAGTATTAACGCCTGATAAGCATATTCCTTTTGCTGCCGGATTGCAAGGGAATGGGGAAATATTAAACAAAAATTCACAAAAAACTTGTAGGTTTTGTCAATGCGCAAACCGGCTCTCGCTGCATAGAAATAAAGGACAGGCAGAAACGGAGGGCGCGGATGGAGCAGGGATTCCAAGTGTTGTTACAGGTATTCGGCGGATTGGCGCTGTTTTTATATGGGACGGACAGCCTGTGCAGGGCAGTACAGCAGGGAGCGGGCAGGCGTCTGCGCAGCCTGCTGGCGCGGTGCACCGCAAACCCGGTGGCAGGGTTGCTGACTGGTGCTGCGGTAACGGCGGTGCTGCAAAGCAGCTCAGCGGTCACGGTTATGGTCATTGCCTTTCTGGCGGCGGGGCTGTTGCAGCTGCGGCAGGCGGTTCCGGTGGTGTTCGGGGCGAACATCGGCACAACAGTCACGGCACAGCTGCTGGCGTTTCAGGTGGAAGGCTGGCGGTATCTGCTGCTGTTTGGCGGGGTGCTGCTCTGTCTGGCCTGTAAAGGCTGGCGGGGCCGCTGCGTGGGCGAGGCAGTGTTCGGCTTCGGACTGCTGTTTGAGGGCGTTACGGTGATGCGCAGCGCCATGGAACCGCTGCTGCAAAGCCCTCTGCTCCGGCTGGAGCTTGCCCGGGTGCGGCAAAGTCCCATGCACGGGCTGCTGGCGGGTGTCTGCATGACCTTAACGGTGCAAAGCAGCTCTGCCACAGTGGCGCTGCTGCAAAGCATGGCGGCGCAGCCCGGGGCAGACGGCGTGCACAGCCTGCTGGGGCTGACGGCGGCCATTCCCATTCTGCTGGGGGATAACATCGGCACCACCATCACGGCGGTGCTTGCCGCCATCGGGCAGGGAAGAGACGCCAAGCGGGTGGCGGCAGCCCACGCCATTTTTAACCTGAGCGGCGCGGCGGTGTGCTGCGCACTGCTGCAGCCCTTTGCGGCGTTGGTGCGGCTGTGCTCGCCCGTAGGGGTGGAGTGCGCCGTGATCGCCCGGCAGATCGCCAACGCACACACCTTATTCAACGTACTGTGCGCGCTGGTGTGGCTGCCCCTGACCGGGCAGATGGTGCGGCTGGTCTGCGCGCTGCTGCCGGATAAAACTCGCCCGGAAGAACGGTTGTAAACCGGAGCGGGGAATGGTATACTGAAGCAGACGATACTATTATATATAAAGGATGGAATGCAATGAAACGGAAAATCGGCAGGCTGTGCATGGTGCTGGGCGCGGTTCTGATCTTATGCGCCGCCGGGTTGCTGGGCTACAACCGGTGGGATGCCGCCCGGGCAGAAAAGGCTTCGCAGGAAGTATTGGGCGAGCTGGAGCAGACCATGCAAAAGACCATTACGGAGCACCAGCAGGAAAACGAGACTGCAGCCCCGCAGCCGGTGTTGGACCCGACGCAGGAGATGACCACCGTGGAGGTGGAAGGGCGGGACTACATCGGGGTGCTTTCCATCCCGGCGGTAGAACGGGAGCTGCCGGTGATGGCGCAGTGGAGCTACGCCGGGCTGAAGATCGCCCCCGGGCGGTACAGCGGCACCACCTATGGCGATGATCTTGTGATCTGCGGCCACAACTACGCAATGCACTTCAGCCCCATCAAGTGGCTGGCGATCGGCAGCTCGGTCTATTTTACGGATGCGGACGGTCTGCGCTGGAGCTATGAGGTGGAGAGCGTGGAGACTTTGCGCCCCACCCAGATCGAGGAGATGACCACCGATACCGAGACGGACAACTGGGATCTGACCCTGTTCACCTGCACCTCCGGCGGCGGTTCCCGCTACGCGGTGCGCTGTGTGCGGACAGGCTACCCTGTCCGTGTGACGGACGCGGCAGAATAATGCTTTGCACAGCAGGATGATTTGGAAGGGCTTCCGCTTTGCTCTAGCCATTATCAGCGGAAAATTTATTTTTAATTTCGGGATAGCGGAGCGTCTGCGGACGCTCCGCTATCCCATTTTCACAGGAGGGGGTCGTGACGGAAAACGGCAGCTCCAGCGCCTGTTTCCTGCGGAAATGCGGCGCTGCGGGGACTGCCAAAGACCTGATCTCCGAGGAAAATGGCCGTGTACAGCGTGAGCAGACTGGGGAGCATACGCTGTTTTTTACGCAAAAAATCCGCAAAAACCTTTGAAAGTCCTTTTTATGGTATCTGAATTATGCGATACTGTG
>ERZ773106.1281-NODE-1281-length-19030-cov-8.852754_pt1 | contig 19030 bp, 19 predicted proteins | sample MGYA00580572_ERZ773106 | MGnify/ENA primary metagenome ERZ773106 (study PRJEB29015, sample SAMEA2737868) | human gut metagenome | biome: human gut; feature: human-associated habitat; material: faeces | place: China | collected 2012 ... | reverse complement strand
CCACTTTTTTCCCTTTTGCGGAGATATAGCTGCCGTCTTTTAGCTCAGAATCCAGGAGACTCTTCGTCGTTGCTTTTAAAAAATCCACGGCGAAATAGATTCCCTTGGCGTCCCGTCCCGGTGCCTTGATGTCTCTCGGATTCTTGGCGCCGCACGCTAAAATCACACGGTCGTACTCCTTTAACAGCTTGGAGGCCTTTACATCCTTTCCGACATTGGTGCCGGTCACAAAGGTGATGCCCTCCTCCTTCATGACGGCAACCTTGCGGTCGATGACCCATTTTTCCAGCTTCATATTCGGAATTCCGTACATCAGAAGTCCGCCGACTCTGTCGTCCCGCTCATAGACCGTCACAGAATGCCCGCGCTTGTTGAGCTGATCCGCCGCCGCAAGCCCCGCAGGACCGGAGCCGATCACCGCGATCTTCTTGCCGGTGCGCACTTTCGGAGGCTTTGCCGCCGCATAACCCTGCTCATACGCATTCTCGATGATGCCGTGCTCGTTCGCCTTGCAGGTTACCGGATCTTCCCAGTGCCCGCAGGTGCAGGCAGCCTCGCAGAGTGCCGGACATACCCGGGAGGTAAACTCCGGGAAATTATTGGTCTTGTGCAGACGGTTATATGCCTGCTGATAGTTTCCGGTATAAAGCAGATCGTTCCACTCCGGTACCAGATTGTGCAGCGGGCAGCCGGAAGTCATTCCGGCAACTGTCATACCCGACTGACAGAACGGGACACCGCAATCCATACAGCGCGCTGCCTGCTCTCTTTGTTTTTCTTTGGAAAGGAAGATGTGGAATTCATCAAAATTTTTGATTCGTTCCTTTGGTTCCACCGAACGCGCCTCACATCTGTCGTATTCCATAAATCCTGTTGGCTTTCCCATTGTTTCTTCCCTCCTTATGCTCTCGTGCTGGCATAAAATGCCTCAATCTGTGCCTGCTCTGCATTCAGACCTTTTTCTTCCATCTGAACGATTGCCATCTGCATACGGTTATAATCATATGGGATGACTTTCTTAAACTTCGGCAGATACTCACTGAAGTGATCGAGAATTTCCTTACCTTTTTCCGAATTGGTCAGTGTAACATGTTCTTTGATCATTTCTTTGAGCTCTAATACGTCATATTTATTGGTGACTTCCTCACTGAATACCATAGACTTGTTGGTACGCATGTACAGATCGTTGTCCTCATCCAGTACATAAGCGATACCACCGCTCATACCTGCGGCAAAGTTCTTTCCGGTTTTACCAAGGATAACAACACGACCGCCCGTCATATACTCACATCCATGATCGCCGACACCCTCAACAACAGCAGTAGCTCCGGAATTTCTGACACAGAAACGTTCTCCTGCCACACCATTGATGAATGCCTTACCGCTTGTCGCACCGTACAGTGCTACGTTACCGATAATGATGTTCTCATCCTTTTTGAAGTTTACTCCTGCCGGTGGATAAACGATCAGCTTTCCGCCGGAAAGTCCCTTTCCGAAATAATCGTTGGAATCTCCCACCAGTTCGAGTGTCAGTCCCTTTGGAATAAAGGCACCAAAACTCTGTCCGCCGGCTCCGCTGCATTTAATAATGAAAGTATCCTCATCGAGTGTATCGTCGTACTTCTTTGTAATCTCTGATCCGAAGATTGTTCCAAGCGAACGGTTTACGTTTGTTACTTCGGTATCGATCATACGCTTCTGCTTCTTATCAAGTGCCGGCTTTAACTGTTTTAAGAACTCCGTGATATCTTTGGTCTTATCCAGTTCGAAATCATATACCTGCTTCGGATCAAAAATAACCTTCTGCTTTGTTCCTGCAAACGGATTATTTAAGATATTGCTCAGGTCAAGCTTTGCTTCACGCTCGGACAGATCTCCGCGAACCTTTAAGAAATCGCTTCGTCCGACGAGTTCATCCACTGTGCGGACACCAAGTTTTGCCATGTACTCCCGAAGTTCTTCTGCGATAAAGCGCATGAAGTTCTCAACATACTCCGGTTTTCCTGCGAAACGCTTACGAAGCTCCGGATTCTGGGTTGCAATACCTGCCGGACAGGTATCCAGATTACATACACGCATCATGACACAGCCCATGGTTACCAGCGGAGCGGTTGCAAAACCAAACTCTTCCGCGCCAAGACATGCAGCAATGGCCACGTCTTTACCACTCATCAGCTTTCCGTCTGTCTCAATTCTTACTTTATTACGCAGTCCGTTCATAATTAGTGTCTGATGTGTCTCTGCCAGACCAAGTTCCCACGGAAGACCTGCGTTGTGGATGGAACTGCTTGGCGCAGCACCTGTACCACCGTCATATCCGGAGATCAGGACAACCTGTGCACCGGCTTTTGCAACACCGGCTGCTACGGTACCGACACCTGCCTCGGAAACCAGTTTTACGGAAATTCTTGCATCGCGGTTTGCATTCTTTAAGTCAAAGATCAGCTGTTCAAGATCCTCGATGGAATAAATATCGTGGTGTGGTGGCGGGGAGATCAAAGATACACCCGGTGTGGAAAGTCTTGTCTTGGCAATCCATGGATATACTTTCTTACCCGGAAGATGTCCACCTTCACCAGGCTTTGCTCCCTGTGCCATTTTGATCTGGATCTCCTGCGCACTGGTCAGATAACGGCTGGTAACACCGAAACGTCCGGATGCAACCTGTTTGATTGCGGAACAACGGTTCTTTCCGTCCGGTCCGACGGTCAGACGATCCTTGTCCTCACCACCTTCACCGGTGTTTGACTTACCGTGTAAGTGATTCATGGCAATGGCAAGTGTCTCATGTGCTTCCTTCGAAATAGAACCGTAAGACATCGCTCCGGTCTTAAAACGTGTCACAATAGAATCTACGCTTTCCACTTCCTCAAGCTTCACACCCTTCTTCGGGTACTCAAAATCCATCAGTCCACGCAGGTTCGTATGCTTTTCTTCTTCATCTACCAGACTCGTATACTGCTTGAACATCTCATAGTCCCCACGTTTGGTAGACTGCTGCAGCAGATGGATGGTAGCCGGATTGTACAGATGCGCATCGGCTCCGCTTCTCATCTTGTGGCGCCCCTTGCTGTCAAGGGTTACATCGGTTTCAAGTCCCAGCGGATCATAGGCTGCGGAATGAAGCGTATTGACATCATTCTCGATATCCTTGATGGAAATTCCGCCGATGCGGCTGACCGTATTGGTGAAATACTTGTCAATGACATCTTTATCAATACCAAGTGCCTCAAAAATCTTGGAACCCTGATACGACTGGATCGTAGAAATACCCATCTTGGCTGCAATCTTTACAATACCGGTGATAATTGCATGGTTATAATCATCAACTGCGGCATAATAATCTTTGTCTAACATGTGCTCGTCGATCAGCTGTTTTACGGTATCCAGTGCCAGGTATGGGTTAATTGCACTCGCACCAAAACCAAGCAGTGTTGCAAAATGATGTACCTCACGCGGCTCTCCGGATTCGAGAATCAGGGAAAGGGAAGTACGTTTCTTTGTCTTTACCAGATACTGCTGCAATGCAGATACGGCAAGCAGGGAAGGAATTGCCACATGGTTATCATCCACGCCTCTGTCGGAAAGGATCAGGATATTGGCTCCGTCTCTGTATGCACGATCCGCCTCAATAAAGAGACGATCTACGGCTTTCTCAAGACTGGTATTCTTATAATAAATAATCGGAATGGTTTCTACCTTAAATCCGTCTACTTTCATATTGCGGATTTTCATCAGGTCTGTGTTGGTCAGAATCGGATTATTGATCCGAAGTACTTTACAGTTCTCCGGCTTTTCCTCTAAGAGGTTTCCGGCAGATCCGATATACACCGTCGTAGAAGTAACAACCTCCTCACGGATGGAATCGATTGGCGGGTTGGTTACCTGTGCAAACAGCTGCTTAAAATAGTTAAACAGCGGCTCACGGTTTCCGGACAGTGCCGCAAGCGGTGTATCCGTACCCATTGCTGCGGTACCCTCAATGCCGTTCTTTGCCATCGGCAGGATGGAATCCTTTAAGGACTCATACGTGTAACCGAATGCCCTTTGCATTCTCTGGCGTTCTTCCTGTGTGTATTCCGGCACACGCTCATTCGGGATTTTTAAATCCTTTAACATGACGATGTTGCTGTCAAGCCACTCACCATACGGACGCTTATCCGCATATCTTTCTTTTAACTCATCGTCATCGATCACACGGCCCTGCACGGTATCTACAAGAAGCATTTTACCAGGGCGCAGACGGTCTTTTGTCACGATATGGGTCGGATCAATATCGAGAACTCCGACCTCGGAAGAAAGAATCAGATAATCATCGTCTGTAATGTAATAACGGGATGGACGCAGACCGTTACGATCAAGAACCGCTCCCATCATATCTCCATCGGAGAACAGGATGGATGCAGGCCCGTCCCAAGGCTCCATCATAGTTGCATAATACTGATAGAAATCTTTCTTTTTCTGTGTCATCACGGCGTTGTTTGCCCATGGCTCCGGAATCATGATCATGACTGCCAGTGGCAGATCCATGCCACTCATCACCAAAAACTCCAACGTATTGTCCAGCATTGCGGAGTCAGATCCTTCGGTGTTGACGACCGGAAGTACCTTCTGGAATTCCCCGCGCAGCTTGCCGGATGCCATCGTCTCTTCCCGGGCAAGCATCTTGTCTGCATTACCGCGGATGGTGTTGATCTCACCGTTATGTACAATAAAACGGTTTGGATGTGCTCTCTCCCAGCTTGGATTTGTGTTGGTAGAGAAACGGGAATGTACGGTTGCAATTGCAGACTCATAATCCTTATCCTGCAGATCGGAGAAGAACTGTCGCAGCTGCTCTACAAGGAACATTCCTTTATATACGATCGTTCTGCTCGAAAGAGAAGCAACGTAGCTGTCATCGTTGGACTGCTCGAATACACGGCGTGCCACATACAGCTTGCGGTCAAAATCAAGTCCCTTCTCCACATCTTCCGGTCTTTTGATGAACGCCTGCATGATGCATGGCATACATCCTCTGGCCTTGTCGGAAAGCTTGTCCGGATGAATCGGTACCTGTCTCCATCCGAGGAATTCCATTCCTTCCTTCTCGACAATTACCTCAAACATCTTCTTTGCCTGATTGGTCTTTAACTCATCCTGTGGGAAGAAAAACATTCCGACGCCGTAATCTCTCTCTTCTCCCAGCTTAATTCCAAGCGGCTCTACCGCTTTCTTAAAGAACTTATGGGAAATCTGAAGAAGAATACCAACACCATCTCCGGTCTTTCCGTCGGCATCTTTTCCGGCTCTATGCTTTAAGTTCTCAACAATTTTCAAGGCATTTTCCACGGTCTGGTGGGTCTTGATACCTTTGATGTTTACCACAGCACCAATTCCGCAGTTGTCATGTTCGAAACTCGGATCATATAATCCTTTGGCGGTTGCTGTGCTCTCATTCCATTGCTCTTTCATAGAACTATCCTTTCGTTGTAAATCATTCATGAGTTGCTTTTTCTTAACTGATTCTCATTTTACTCCTATAACCGCCTCTTGTAAATCATTTTTTTCGTTCTTTTGTCTGATAATTTGTCTATTGTTCGTTTTATATAATATTATCAGACAATAATGTATGTTTTCTTTTATATCTTTCATTTCTCGAACAATAAAGCGGTCATATTCATGAAATATTTTTTCATAAATATGACCGCATTTTCTGTTTTTATTAAGTTGTTTTTATTTTACAAACAATTTATATCTGAAATTCATTCACCGTCTGCTGCAATGTCCCGATGCTGTCCAAAACCTTTTCCCATAACTTTTCCTCCTTGGTATTTTTATATTTTAACACTACTATACTTTAACGCGATAAACAAGTAAAAAGAAAAAAGGCATCTGATTTTTTTCCAAATCAGACACCTTGAAAACACCCTATCCCTGCTGGTCAATCGCCTGTCCTGTCCGGTAATAGGTAAAATCAGCAGTAACCAGAACTTTTTGATTTTCATCCATAAGTTTCACGGTATATACGCCGATCCGTCCTCCCTGTCTTTGTACTTCCGCTTCACCGTACACGTAGCCGGTATTTTTCACAGCCTCCAGATAATTCATTTTCCCGTCAATCGTTGTAACATAATTGCCATAGGTGGATGCCGCCAAACCAGCAAGCGTATCAGCAAGCGCATACGCACATCCGCCATGCATTCCACCGTAAATATTCGTAAAATTCTCATCCATGCGCATTCTTCCGTAAGCATAGCCTTCCCGCACTTCCAGCAGTTCCATTCCCAGAAGCTGTGCAAACGGATTTTTCTCCAAAAGCTGGTTCAGCTTCTGTGGTGTCAGTTTCTGTGGCTGCTGTGACTGTTGTACTGCCTTCTGTTCTGTTGTTTTCGTGGCAGAAATATGTTTGTGTTTCTTACTCATGTTTTCTTCCTTTATTACCGTTTTTATCAAATTTTGCAAGATAGGGTTTATGAACTTTATTGTCACGCGTCAAATTATAGTTCCTACCTACGGCAAATATACCGCAGAATAAATTCGGTATCCCCTTCATAGTGCCTGTCTTGTTTCATTTTCCAGGCATTTTCCATCGATTTGCGCACAACACAGTTCACATTGATGCTCACATAAAAAAATGCAATCGCCATAAGTGAACGCGGCACAACATAATACAAAGCCAGTGTGACAAACGGATTTTGATTCACAGTGTCTAACAAAAATTTTCCATTCTGCGAAAGATTTTTTAAAGAGGTCGCCGTCAGCAATACCATATTATAATGTATCCTTTATTATGCATTACGAAAAATATAGTCTTATTAAACTATTCTTTCAAAGTAATATCTCTCATTATCCTTTGTACTTCCTCTGACCGTATCAGCATCCTCATCTTCTCATCCCCACCTTCAACCTCAGGCTTACCACACCTAAGATTATCCGTATGCTCTGCCACACAACAATCTTTATACCAGCATTCACCCATAAGAGTCCCTTTAACAGACCACTTTTCATTTTGTGTAAATTCACCAACCAATGACTTCATCACACGTTCTGTAGAATATCTCTTAAATCCAGCTATGTACTGTAATGTTTTCTTATCATCAATCCTTGATAAATCTATTCTGTGATTCTCAACTGCCCCCAAAACCTTCTCGCGGATTTTTATTTTATCTGTCTTTCCGGTGCCTGTCCATTCTACCAGCTTGTCAAATGCAAGAATCAGGTACTCAAAACAAATCATATCCAGAATTACAATCTTTCCTTCCGACTTATCTGTTATTGATTTCAACATACGATACTTATTGCGAATGTCTTGATTGTCAACCACATAATCAAATGCAATATAGTATTTATCATTCTCTTTAATATTTAAGTCTAATACTGCATCCAATAATCCCTGATTGCTTCCTTTACTCTCAACGGCAAGCTCATTGTCAAAGAAAAGTTGATTAACTAATTTCCAGAAGTGAAGCCCAGCACCGGTATCCTCCGTCCATAAATATCTCATATCACAACTCCTCTTCCAGTGTTATCCTGTTATTATCAAACTTCAGCACCTTAAAGCTCTTATCAGATACATTGAGTCCGTCACAATTTCGTAGAAAAAGCATATACTGATTAGACAACTCAAAATTAATGAATCTCCTGACATCATCATTAATCAGACAATCTGCATTATCTATTACAATAAAACTATTTCTACACTGTTTTATTGCTTCTAAAAAATCATTTGATTTGTAGTTAAATAGCTTGATTGCTTTGTATTCGTCTGTCAACCTTATATCTTCCAACATTTCATAAAGTACTGTTTTGCCGGTACCACTGTCTCCACCAACAAGTGTAATTCTGTCATCAAATTCCAAATCGTATGAAAATGGGTCTGCTTTAAATCTAAGATTTTTATAAATCATCTGCTTCTCTCCTTTCATACTCCCTACTCCACCAGGCATTATACCCCCTACTGCCGGTAACTATATCAGAATCATTAAATCTCATTTTCACATCATCCGGAATATTAAAAAGCGTTGGTCTTGACATATAAATCTTAATATTATCCATAGTAAAAATGATTCTAAGCACATTCGGACCACATTCCTCAACATTTACCACCTTGTCTGGATGCTTCACAATATTAAGCAATGTCTTGCAACCTGATGACAAATTTCGGATTGTTCCTAAGCCATATTTTGTTTCAATATGCTTGTCTGGTGTCAGCTTCGCTTCATCCACTTGTTGAATCAAATCAATTTCTTTTTGTGACATATCTTCATTTCCTGTATTCAGATTAAAGTACAAGTCATTGTAAAAAATCCAGTCTTTTGAATCTTTCCTCTCCGTATATATATCTATCATTCAATGTTCTCCTTCTGCAATATATGTTTAGCATCTGATTTTCATATCTTACTTGGATAAGGCTTTGAATCAAATTTTCATATAAATATATTCCAGTATATCACACATAAATAAACGGCCCCAGAAGATCTCTTAAAATCTCCTGGAGCCTTCTTCATTTACTATTGAAAAAATCCTTCTATATTTTATTTTTTAAAAAATTACTCAAACTCGGCAAGTTGCTGTTTTGACTTAAACTGTTTTGTTTAGGTTTTATTCAAAATCTGCCGATATTTTACTTCATTTACATATTTTATTTTGGCTTACTGATTTTCTGTTGCCAAAGTGTTGCCATATATAATGTATCACATTTCTATATTCATTTCAATCACGCTTCCATAATTCCAACGCTCGAACACTATTTTCCGATAATATATTGGACATAGTATCAATCAGTTCCTTCTTTTCGTTAGATATATTAAGAACTTTTCCAAATTTATGTATTTCATCCACAGTTAAAACAAGACGCTTAGTCGGTACTCCTAATATAGCATATTCGTCCTGAAAACAATATAGCCAATGGTCATTCACCATTTTATCTACAACTGCGCTAATTCCATACCGACAAATTTCATTATTAAGTTCACTCCAGAAATCAGGAGCATCCGGATCATGAAAATCCATGTCTTTATAATTCACTTCTTCTCTACGCCTCATCATCCACTGATAAACATCTATACCATCAATATTATTCGATAGTAACAAATCGCTGTTTTTAAACAACTTACACAACGTCAAAATAGTTCCTTTATGGTCTGTAGTGTCATCACACCTTTTAAAAAATTCACCTTCTTTTGCTTTAACGTAATACAGCCTTCTCTCCGCACGCAAAATAGCTATGTTATTACACGCTAAATAAGCCTTAATAGCATAAAATACTGAATAATACAATCTAACTGTTGCCCAAGAGAATAATTTATTTGTCAATGCTGGAATACTTTCTATATAACTCAGCAAAGCTTTGTAATAATATGAGGCTATTTCATCTCCAAGTAATTGTGCCATATCATCAGCTTGTTGCTTTGTTAACGAAGTTTGCTCATATTGTGCTTTTGAAATTTGACGAAACGGAAAACCACTACTTCCAATAAACATTCCTTCAAAATATACTTGACTTCCACTTTTATTAATACTCATATTCGTTTTCTTCTGGTGCTTCTGTTTTTAAACCTTCCTTTAAATTGTCCATTATCATCTTTCTTGCAGTTTTTCCGTCGCTACCCTTGATTTCACCATTAGTTATTAGCGTCACTTCTGAAAAATCGAACAATGATATTAAGTAATCTAATTTAAAGCTCTTCTTTTCTACACACTTAGGGAAAACATACTCAAAGAAAAACTCCAACGCTGCTATAAATCCCGCCGCTTTCAAAAACACATTCTGGCTAGAATTTCCCCAAAGTTCCTCTTCATCCCAATGATATTTAATAGCACTAAAATAATTAATTATTATCTGAGATTGGAAATTAAGATCTTTAATATTATTATCTACAAATTTACCATCAACATCTACGTATTTCTTTAAAGTAGAGACAACTGTTGATAAATCAATTTTTCCTTTTCCTCTTGGGTTTCCTGGATATTTAATTAAATTATAATATGGTGAATCTACATTCTCATTTAATTCTCTTGCAATATCATCAGAACGTGTAATTGCATAATTTTTATCATCATCAGTTATTCCATATAAATCGAATATCAAACTTTTAGGTACTGGCTTCTGTTCTGAATTAATATTAATAAAGATTTTGGCTGCTTCTTTAGTACCTAATCCTATGACCATTGAAACTAAAATCTGTTTATCACGTATACTTTGATCTAATTTTATTGCTTCCTTCAGTCCCTCTAAGCGATGCTGACCATCAAGTAATTGAGCCACACTATCCACCAATGGAATTTCAATTTTTTCGTTCAAAAATTGTGGTCTGTAATTGATATCATTCCAATTTATTACAAACGTATTAACAAACATATTTCCGTCTAAAATATACTGTTTGATAGAAGATATTCTTTTTCTATTAAGCACTCTCTGAACTGCCCCTTCCTCCTCGTCACGTCCTCTTACAGCAACATAGCTAATTTTCACTAAATCTTTTACATACATTGGGAATGTGTATATTTTAACTGTTCCCACTGCCATTTCTACATATTGCTCACTTACCTTCTTTACCTGCATCATACCACCTCACCAAGTTTTAAATTTTAATAACGTACATATCCATTTAATCTCTCCAACTTATTGTATTCTCCTCAACTATTCTTCATCAATTAAATCATCCTGTTCTAATTGATCTTTTTCATCTTTCTTTGCATCTAACAAATGATTCATATCCTCCGTTATTTGTTTAAGCGCAATAAATACTTCTTCACCATCTTCTGCACATATCTTATACAAAATTTCAAATCTAATTGTTCTATTAGCTACTTTATTAATTCCCTCTGAAGATGCAAGCTTATATTTTTTAATATCAGCGTATACGGCAGACATTAAATCATCTTCATAATCCAATGCAAACTCATTTCTAAACATACTATATGCTGTGACAAATATTTTGATTTTTTCAAAAAAATTATCAAATGACTTTCCATCATCAAACATTTTAAAAACAACGCAAAACAATGTATACATCTGAGCCTTCTTTGACACAAAAGATATTGTTGTTTTATCTAAAATATCTTCAATGACAGACATAGCTTCTAAAATTTTATTTTTTAACTTATCATCTGCGTCAAAATCATCTTTATAATCATCATAATAATTATTTATTTTTTTATCATTCGTTTGATCAACAATTCCTTCATTCGCCAAAATATATATTGCGCAACAATATTCAACATCCTTCATTCTCTTTGCATCGGCAGAACTAAATAGTTTTGTCTTTTTCCAAAAATCATATGTTGATAACGCTTCGCATTTATCTCCAAATACGCTATCCTTACTGTTTCTTTTTTCCTGTCGATTTAAACTGTAATTTGTTAAATTTAATCTATAAAACATTTCTTTTATATCAGCTATTGTGCATTCAGAATCAATGACAACTATAGAGATTGGATATTCCCATATCTTATTTTTATATGATTCGTCAAGTTCCTGAAATATCTTTTTCCCACAGCTTGCTTTGATTTCATCATTCGTCAAATCTCTCTCATTTAATGAAAATTCTCCACCAATAAAATCCACAATTGCACTAATTCTCTGTTGACCGTCTACAATATGAGTAGAAGCTATTCCTGTATCTGGATTCCGATCCGCTGTCCAAAAAAACACTTCCGGCATAACCAATTCCATTAAAATCGTTTCAATCAGCCGTACGTTATCCTGATCATTCCATACCTTCCTTCTTTGATAAGAAGGATCAGCAAATAACCTCCCCTCTACAAAATCACTATAAATCTCTTGTATTGTTTTTGTATTTCTTCTAAATAAATATTTCATCAAAAATCCTCCCTCTTAATTTTTCTAATATTTTGAATATTATAATCTTCGAAATCTTCCCAATTACGATATATCCTATATGATATTTCATGTCTAAAGTACAAGTCTGACCTTAATTTCTTCTTAGATATTGCCGCAGTCTCATTCCATTGTTTTCTACAGCCGTCTACTGCCATAATATTCCGTTCATTGATATATCCCCTATACAGTTCATTATACAAATGTACATATGTACTTTGAAATCTTATTTTATATGAATTTCTAAACATTTTCCAATATTCATGAAAAATTTCACTAGAAATAATTGCTATGTCTAAATCAGAAATTTTTCTAACTTTCTCATCATCATTGAATGGCAAAAACATTTTTGACTCTTCTGGATGTTCTGCGTCTGGCGGCGACATACTAAAACCCAATTTCCCACTTCCCACCATCATTACAGAATTAAAACTTACTCCAAAACTTTCACTTACTATCAAACGGTAATCATCAATTAAGTGAATGACTTCATCTGGATTTTTTCCCAAATACTCTTCAAAATACCAATTATCCGAACGTATAATGTGCTTTGTATAAAACTGTTTTTCTGATAAATTTTTCAAATCAGTTTTTATATCTTCAAGTGAATAAACCATTACATCCTCCTCTATTGTAATTCATTTTCCAAAAAAATCCTTATAGAATGAGCAATTTCTTTTGCAAGCAGAAAAGGCACACCATTTCCAACCGTTTTAAACATATCACTTTTAGACAAGTCCTTTGTAATTACATATTCTTTTGGCAAGGACTGTATAGCAAGAGCTTCCGCCACTGACAATCTACGTGCATAATACGGGTGTAAGTGTACTTCATTATTTCCATATGCGGCGGTTGGAGAATATCGCCACCTATGCAATCTTTTGAATGACTTTTTACTTACATCTCCTTCTTGAATTGACTCAAACCTTTCTGTTGACCTAGGTTGGAAAAAGTCTGTTGCGTTATAATGTCTATATACATCATTTTTTTCAAACCAATATTCAACACATAATTCAGGAATAATATTTGTCGGCTGATCCATAGTAGAATTATCATTAAATTCACTTGTCTCAGGCCATTCACATTTTTTCCTAACTTCCTGTTTATATTCTTCTTTAATGCCCCAATCAAATTTCTTTTTTAATTTTTGTACTGCATTTCTCCGATTGACATCAACCAAATTATATTTAATACCAAATAAAATAACTCTTTCTCTATCTTGTGGGACACCATAATCTAGCGCATTTACAAGTTTATCAACTAATATATATCCTTTTCTTCGAAACGCTTCCTTTATTTTATCATATTCTTTTCGATGTTTTTGAGTTGACCATAAACCTTTGACATTTTCAAATATGAAAAAATCTGGTTCCTGTTCTATTATTATACGCTTATAACTATTTGTTAACATTCCATTTTTTCCTGAAATTCCCTCATTTTTCCCAGCTATTGAAAAATCTGGGCACGGAGGTCCTCCAACAAAGCCAACAAGTCCCTCTTTTTTCATATCCTGTATCTTTTTTTCTAACTCTTTTCGTTGTTTGCCTCTTAATAAATCATTAATATCTCCACAATAATAACCTAATCTTGGAGATTTCATTCCCATTTTTTCACGGGCAAATTTATATGCCTTCAAAAACTCATTGCTATACTCATTTACAAATACAACTTCATATTTTTCTTTTTCAAATCCCAAGTCTAAAAAACCTGCGCCTGAAAAAAAAGAGAATATCCTTAATTCCATGTCGATTCCTTCTATCATTTATTATTCTTGTTCAGCCATAAAATTGTCAAAAATTGCTTCCTCTACAACTTTCACGCATTGATCTGTATTATTCTGAATTTCCTTACCCCAAAACCTAATAACCGTCCAACCCTGAAACAAAAGCTGTTTGTTAACATCTTCATCACGCTCTCGGTTTCTAGAAATCTTACTAATCCAGTACTGACTATTATCGCTCTTTTCCAATCGCGGTTTCAAGATTTCCCAATCTTTTCCATGAAAAAATTCTCCATCACAGAAAATTGCTATTTTGTATTTGGTCAATACAATATCTGGTTTTCCCGGCAGTCTACTATCATTCTTTCTATAACGATATCCCTTATGCCATAAAGCCTTTCGCAACTTCACCTCAATGCTCGTATCATTCGAACGAATATGTTGCATATTTTTTCTTCTCTGGTCTTTTGTCAAATCATCCATTTCTCTGCCTTATAAAATATCGTTTATTAGCACTTGCCGATTTAAACTGAAAATGTCACGAATCTTTTGATGACTATATGGTGTACATTCATGTTGCTCTACCATTTTTATCATATTTGACACACTCATTGCAGAGCCATTTACCCCCGTTGCTTCAACAATATTGTTCAGCTGTTTGTCTATGTTGCTACCAAATCCACCTGCAATATACGAAAAAAATGCCAATGGCTTATCTGACTTACTGTAGTTATGAATGTTTCCAATGTAGTTATGTACCATCCTGTTATGATGATCGTTATTGATGGTATATTTGTGATATGCCTTATTATCTAGTATTGCTTGATAGCCTTCAGAATCCGAAACCAACAACACATCTGGTGTAAGACCAATTGGACCAACATGCTTTGCTTCAAACTCAAATACATCTTGAAACAATTCAACTGTTGCCTTTTCAAATTCCGTTGCTTCATCACGTCCCTTAAAAGCCATCTCAAAATATTTGGTCATAAATGCACCAACAGAGCCATGTGGATATGTTTCAATCAAAATATCCTCAACAGTTTTCCCATCTATTCCAGTTCTCTGTACAATATAGTCTACAACTCCTGGAGTAATCTTTGTAATCGGACGTTCAAGTGACTCTGCAATATAGGCCTGCTTTACTTTCTGTTTTGCAATAACCATTGCAGTAATTGTCTGTGTCATAGCAAGATTTCGGTTATCCTTTTTATGTTTAGGATCAATGCCGTATTTTCTCTGAAAATACTCATGTTGCTCTGGACGATCAATAAAATTAGGTTTATCACGAAGAATTTTTCTTACTTCTTCCATCTTATCAACAAGAATTTCTACCTTCCCCTCTTCTCTCTTTGCAAGTTGCGTATATTCAAGCCAGTTGATTATTGTATTTGCCAAATCCATCAAATGACTAAATGGGTGTTCTGGATTTACTTCTCCCTTAGAGGATTGATACTTTTCAAAAAAATCTTCTTCTAGACAACTGTCTCCATAATTTCTAAATTGAATAATTCTGTCTACAATATAGTTATAGCATTTTTCACTTTCATTTTCAGCTTCTGTTACAATAATCTTTGCAATCTCTTCCTCTGTCAAGTAACCTATTTTACTATCATCTAAAAGCTTCAATAAAAATCTAAACGGTCTAATCCTAAACCTCTCTGATACTTGTACTCCCCTTCCGATTGAAAAGGATGAAGGAAACTGGTATTTCAATATTTGGTTTGTCAAAACCTCCACCGGAGAATTACCATTCATAATAGCTTCCCCTGCAAGTGTCAATTTAATCTTATTTGTTGATTCTTGTGTAAAAATTAACCCTAAGCTGACAAGCCATGCTTTATATGTTCTTGCCCCACCACCGGTTTGATCTCGACGTTCTCCTTTTCGCTTCAATCCAGCCGTTTCCAAAGCATCTTCATATGCAAGGTGAGAATCTCTTTGTCCTTCCCACTCTTGATTGAGTGACATATCTGCAAATGTTGCCAATACTTCTGGTACAGAATTCAATTTACGCTTTGGTCTAGTTACCCACCAATAATTCAGCATATTTTCACCTCGTTCTCTAATCGTTGCATCCTGTATAAGCTTCAATACTCTCATATGGTATTCCTGCAAAAGTATTTAATATAGCTTCAAAAATAACTTTTGCCCCTTTTGACGGAACTGCCATACCAATCTGCTTTCTAACAGATTCTTTAGAACCCTCAAAAATATACGTATCTGGAAATGTCTGTAATCTTGCCCTTTCTCTGTTTGTTAATGCACGAGGTTCAGCATAATGATATATATGTGTTCCGCCCCCACCTGAACCAGTAACTGTATAGGCAGGCTTATTTGGATCAAGCCGCTTATATATTTGACTTATTTTAGCACCTTTAACATTCAATCGTAACCTTTCAGGCAAATCAGCAGTAAAAGCATTTTCACCCGGCTTAATATAACTCAAACGCTCTATTACTTGAGCTGATTGTTTCGTCAATTCATTATTCGGAGCACTCTTCGGAATAGGTGGAACCTCAATTGCAGTTTTGCAAGTAACATCTATACCCTTATATGGATTTGGACTTGGTATCTTAAATTCATACGGTAAATCTTTTCTTATTCCCACAATTATCATTCTATGTCTAGCCTGTGGGACACCATATTCTTCAAATTTATATAAATTAGGGTATATTTTATATCCAGCTTTTATAAGATCCTTTTGAATTTTTTCAAAAGCTTTTCCTTCATTTGCACTCTTTAATCCACCAACATTTTCTGCTAAAAACCACAGCGGCTGATAACGTTTTAAAACTTTAACCCCATATGTATAAAGCGGTCCAAAAGTTCCATTAAATCCCTTTTGTTCACCAACAACCGAGAAATCATTACACGGGAATCCAAATGCGAGCGCATCAATATCTCCTAAAGACTCCATATCAAGTTTTCTTACATCGCCACAAATTACACTTTCTTCATTATCCGGGCATATATTTCTACGATAGGTATTACATGTATCCATATCATAATCATTTGCCCATTGATGAACGATTTTATATTCTGGATTACTAATTTTTGCTGTAACAGCAGCAAGTGCAAGTCCTCCCGGACCACAAAATAATTCTCCAAGTCTAAACCTTTTTATTTCACTATTATTCATTAGATTTGATCTCCATCTGCCAAAATAAATTCTCTTTTAAATGAAACTCCTAGAACATCTGCAATTTGCTCTAATTCTGGTATCGAAAAACTGCCCCTTTTCATTTTTGAATTAAAACTTTGTGGAGATCTTCCTAACCTTCTTGCCAATTCAGCTTCACTCACGTTGCATCTCACGCACAATACCTTAATTTGCTCTGAAATAGTCATGGCTTACCTACCTTTCCTTATAAAATAAATTATAAATCTTTTTTTTGATATTGTCAAAAAATTCTTTTAGCTTACTAATCTCAGTTTTCGTTTTGCATTTGCTTAATCTATGCAACATTTTCACAACATTTTCATTTCTTCATACAATGTTGTTAACTTCAACAAAACTTGTTATAATTAACCCAAAGTCAATCAAAAGGAGGAACTTAAAATGTCTCTAGCAAACAACTCTTATATCGTCGAAATTAAAGAAGCTCATATTATGTGGGGAGAATATCACCCTAGCAGGCATTCCCATTCACGCAGGGAAATATATGGTGAAGGCTATATTCAAATTCCTTCTGATGTTGCATACAAATTTAATATTTTTAATTCCAATAACCCTTTCGGCATAAGTGCCAGATACTATTGCACTTCTTACGACTCTTACTATGATGGTTGGTTATTAGCTCAAGGAAATCAATCCAATCCAATTTATGCAAAGCAATTCGCAGAAGAGGGAAATTTAAAAGGAATTGGTGATTGGTATGACTATGTTGGTGCTACTGCTGGTGACTATGTCAAAGTTGTGTTTACACCCCAAAACCATATCATAATAGAACACAGCATTGATAGATTCAGTTTTCACATCTAAATCTTATACCTTAATAACAATTCATGATATCGACGACTCAGCAACCGTCGATATCATGAATAGAAATCCGATTCAAATATATACTATTTCTTTTACAACGATCTCTTCCGCTACACTCCGCGTATTATTCATAAGCCCTACCCACTTCAATTGATCACTTGCTTTAATTCTTCTGTTATTCCTGTACCGACTTCATCTGCTCCACAAGAAGCTCCATTCTATCATAACATTCCTCATCAACATCATGCAGGTACTCATTTAACTTTCCTTCCATGAGAAGCTTGATATATTCCCCTCTGCGGTGAGTTTTCAAATACTCCCACCGCATCCGTCCATATCTGCCAATCTCATAGTGCGTCCGCTCCGTCAACTCTAAATCCGGATAATATAATCCGTCTGCCCCAAGTGTGTACCCTATTCCGTTTTCTCCAATGATATGGTTCTCCATTAATCTGCCCCTATCTGCCACCTCTGTCATTCATGTAATAGTGGCTCTGTCTATTGTTTTCTCGTTCCTTTACTTCCTGTTACTTCTGCTGTAACCTTGACCTAATGCTGTCTGACTCTGCCTTGTTTCCGATCTGCTGTTCCCACCTTGAAACCGCCAACTGATAATCGCTGTATTCCGCTTTAGAAGCTCTGTATTCAGTCAAGAACTCCTTTACATTCTTATAACAATAACCTTGCACGATACTTGATAAATACTGCTTCATGCTAGCTATCTGCACTCTTAACTGCTCCGCCTGTTCATGAAGCTTGTTGCGCTGTTTTCCCCTGAAAATTCCCTTTGTTCCAGCAATCTTCTTCTCAACACTTGCAAGCTGTTGCTCCCTTTGATAAATGGCTTTATTCTGCTTCTCCAGCTTATTATAAATATCAGCAAGCCTTGGATACTTGGAAGCAAGCTCGGACTTCTTCGGCATTTCCGGTATCGGTTCACTTTTCGCCATCACAGGCTCATTGACTGCCTGAACCTTCGTCTGCTCTGGTTCTGACTTTGCAAACGCTTCCGTAACCTTATCAGCCTTTTCCAAAGCCATTTTAAGCACCTTACTAATCAGAAGCTCCAAAGCATATATTGCCGTCATAATCAGGCTTTTAAACAGTGCCGGATTTCTCCATGACTTCTGAATGGAAGCCTTTGCTTTCCGTGCTATTTCACTCTGCTTCACTTCCAGAATCTGTTTCTCCGGCACACCACTCACTAATGCCCTGTCCACCGTCTGGTTCCACATGGTACGAACCCGATTGTCCACTTCTATTATGACTGCAAAATTCTTCCCCTAACATTCCGCTTGACAAACTAACAATTGCTACCTTGTCACCTCTTCTTAACTTTCTGGCATATTGCATGGCAATCTCCTCCTTATTCCTGTCCGTTCTATCTTTCCTATCGTTACTCCGTTCTCAAATAGAGCCAAACTAGAGCCATTTGATAAAATAAATGCCGGAAGCCCGCATAAATACAGGCTTTCGGCATTTTAATCCGTTATTCAAACTC
>ERZ773106.1278-NODE-1278-length-19067-cov-14.722544_pt1 | contig 19067 bp, 20 predicted proteins | sample MGYA00580572_ERZ773106 | MGnify/ENA primary metagenome ERZ773106 (study PRJEB29015, sample SAMEA2737868) | human gut metagenome | biome: human gut; feature: human-associated habitat; material: faeces | place: China | collected 2012 ... | reverse complement strand
GCGTCGCTGCTGCGCACGGCGGCGGGCCGCTGCGCGGGCCATGCGGCGTTCATGGGCGGCAGCCGGGTCATACTGCGGCATGCCGTTGGAGTCTTTTTCAAATCGTTCGTTCAAAACCGGTGGGACGCACCTCCTTCTGTCCGAAGTGCGCTGCACAGCTGCTCTGCAGCAGCCTGCAGGGCGGCAAGGTCTGCGTCGTTGTGCAGAACGTAATCCGCCTGTGCGGTCAGCTCTGCTTCCGGCGTCTGGGCGTTGAGACGGCGGCAGGCCATTTCAGGCGCGATGCCGTCCCGTGCTACGATGCGGGCCACACTGGTTTCAAAGGGTGCTGTGACCACGCATAGCCGGTCACACTCCGCCTGTGCCGCCGTGCCCACAATGACGGCACCGTCCAGCACGAAGAGCGGTGCCCCGGCCTCCTGTGCCGCCTGCTTTGCCGCCCGGATGCGGCGCACGATCTCCGGGTGGGTCAGGCTGTCCAGCGCCGCCTTGCCTTCCGGGGTGGCAAAGGCGCGGTCTGCCAGCAGACGGCGGCGGACATTGCCATTTTCGTCAGCGATGTCGGCACCGAATTTTTCTTGCAATTGGGCAATGCAGGGCGAGCCGGGCAGCAGCATCTCGCGGGCGATAAGGTCCGCGTCAATACAAGGATACCCCTGCCCTGCTAAAAATTTTGTCGCACTGGATTTACCGCAGCCGGAACGGCCGGTGATGCCTACGACTTTCATAGCTCGACCACCCGGAACGCCGCGGCGCGGATGAGTCGGTTGTAGACCGCCATCGAGACGCCGTCCTGCTCGGGGCAGCGGGCGTAGACGACCTGCGCACCGTGCTTGTCCAAATCGCGCAGCGCTGTGAACAGGTGGTGTGCCTGGGTCACGCCGTCATGGTTTTTGCCGTACTCGATGAACGGCACGCCCAGCTGTGCGCCCTCCCCATCAAAGCAGAGCGCCCAGACGCCGGGTTCGGTATGCTGCTTGATAAATTCTTTGTATTTAGCAAAATCGCCGCGCAGGATCGTGACCTGCGCCTTGGGGGCGTAGTGCTTGTACTTCATGCCGGGCGAGCGCGCGATCTCGCCGTCCTTGAGCTTTTCAAGGATGGCCGGGCTGACGAGGACCTCCTCGCCCAAAACGGCCTCCATCTGCTCCTTCGTGACGTAGCCGGGGCGCAGGAGCATCGGGTGCTCCCCCGTCACGGCGACGACGGTGGACTCGACACCGACATTGGACTCACCACCGTCGAGAATCAGCGGCAGACGGCCATCCATATCGGCCAGCGTGTCAGGCGCATTCGTCGGGCTGGGCTTGCCGGAAAGGTTTGCCGACGGCGCGGCAAACGCGACGCCGCTGGCCTTGATGACCTGCTGCACTACCGGGTGGGACGGCATCCGCACGCCGACGGTGTCAAGGCCCGCGCAGGTCACGTCGCTGACCTCGGGGCCGCGGGGCATGACCATCGTCAGCGGGCCGGGCCAGAAGGCGGCAGCCAGCTTTTTGGCACGCTCTGGCACCTCGGAGACGATGCCGTTCAGCATCTCCATGCCGCAGATATGCACAATGAGCGGGTTATCCTGCGGGCGCCCCTTCGCTTCAAAAATTTTCTTGACGGCCTCGCCGTTGCGGGCGTCGGCGGCAATGCCGTAGACCGTCTCCGTCGGCAGGGCGACGAGCTCACCCTGCTGCAAAAGCCGGGCGGCCAGCGCCACGCTCTCTGGCGTGATGGGCAAAACCTGTGTTTTCATAGCTTTATTTTCCTTCTTCTGTACTGCTTTGCTTCAGTTTTTCTTCCCGGTCTGCCAAAATCAGCGGCTCGACCACACGGTCCAGGTCGCCGTCCAGCACACCCTGCAAATTACGCAGCGTCAGGCCGATGCGGTGATCGGTCACGCGGTCCTGCGGGAAGTTGTAGGTGCGTATCTTTTCGCTGCGGTCACCGCTGCCGACCTGGCTCTGGCGGCGGGCGTTGTATTCCTCGTCGTAGGCGTCCTGCTTCTGCTGCAAAAGACGGCTGCGCAGGACCTTTAAGGCGCGGTCCTTGTTCTCCCGCTGGCTGCGCTGGTCCTGGCATTCCACGACCATGCCGGTGGGCAGATGGGTCACGCGGATGGCGGACGACGTCTTGTTGATGTGCTGGCCGCCCGCGCCCGACGAGCGGAATGTGTCAATGCGCAGGTCTTTTGGGTTGATCTCCAGCTCGACCTCCTCGGCCTCGGGCATGACGGCCACGGTGACGGTGGAGGTGTGGATGCGGCCCTGCGTCTCTGTCTCGGGCACGCGCTGGACGCGGTGGACGCCGCTCTCGAATTTCAGGCGGCTGTAGACGTCCGGCCCCTCGACGGAAAAGACGATCTCCTTCACGCCGCCGAGCTCCGTCGGGTTTTCGCTGATCGTCTCGCACTGCCATCCGCGCCTGGCGGCGTACATTGTGTACATGCGCCACAGGCTGTGGGCAAACAGCGCAGCCTCCTCGCCGCCGGCACCGGCGCGAATCTCCAGAATGACGCTTTTTTCGTCATCGGCGTCCTTCGGGATGAGCAGCAGACGCAGATTCTCTTCGCTCTGTGCCAGATTCCGGCCAATTTCGCACAGCTCCTGCTGTACCATAGCAGCAAACGCCGGGTCCGACTCTGCGGCCAGCATTTCCTTTGCGTCCGCTTCCTGCTGCTGCAGGTCGGTGTAACGGCGGTATTCTTCGATCAGGGGGGTAAGCTCTTTGTAATCACGCATCATCCGCGCGTACTCGTCGGCGTTGGCCGCCGCATCGGGCGTGGACATTCTGTGGGCCAGCTCCTCATAGCGGCGCTCGACCTCGTAGAGTTCGGTAAAAGACTGCATGGGGGTCTCCTTTACATAAGGGATGTAGGGGCGAACCTTGTTCGCCCGTCAACATAACGACGCCGTTCATTTCCCGGGTCGATGCAAGCATCCGCCCGGGGATGCTGCCGCGCCTATGCAGCCCCGCTACTGCTCCCCCGCGCGCAGAACTTTTTTGATGTTGCGCTCGATCTTGGCACGCGGCAGCATGATCTCATGCCCGCAGCCCTGGCATTTGATCTTGAAATCCATGCCTACGCGCAGTACATCGAAACGGTTCGCACCGCAGGGGTGCGGCTTCTTGGTCTGGATGACGTCCCCGACCTGTACGTCCATACGGCACACCGCCTTTCTTTCAAAAATATCATTCTTATTATAGTACAGCCTGTGTTGTTTTGCAAATCTCCCGCATAAAAGTTTAGTAAGTAATCGCAAACCCACCACAAATCTTATAAGAAATGAGGAACCGAAAATGTTGGAATATCGAGCCGAAGGCCTTTGCCGCAATGCGAACCACCTGAGCCGCGAGGAGTTGAGCCGCTGCATGGCCAGCGGCGAGGTGCTGCAAAGCACAGCCCTGGCCTACGACACAGGGCACCGCCTGCGGTTTGAGCTGGGCGGGCTGCGCGGCATCATGCCGTTTGCGGACTGTGTGGACGCCGCGCCCGGCGAGACCGTCAAGGACATTGCCGTGCTGACCCGGGTGGGCCGCCCGACCTGCTTTGTCATCATGGGCACCGAGTTTGACGATAACGGCGAGGAATACTACCTGCTCTCCCGCGCCGAGGCACAGCGCCGCTGCCGGGCACAGTACCTTGACACGCTGGAGGCCGGCAGCGTCATCCCCTGCACCGTGACCCACATTGAGAATTTCGGCGCGTTCTGCGACATCGGCTGCGGCATTGCGGCGCTGCTGCCCATCGACTGCCTGTCGGTCAGCCGCATTGCCTCGCCCGCGGACCGGGTGCAGGTCGGCCAGCAGCTTTTGTGTGCCATCAAGAACCGCGACGTGCAGGGGCGCATTGTGCTGACGCTGCGCGAGCTGCTGGGCACCTGGAGCGAGAACGCAGCCTGCTTTGCCGCCGGAGAGACCGTCGTCGGAATTGTGCGCAGCGTCGAGGAATACGGCGTCTTTATTGAGATCGCACCGAACCTGGCGGGGCTGGCGGAGGCGGACTCCACACTGCGCCCCGGGCAGGCCGTGAGCGTGTACATCAAGAACATCCTGCCCGATAAAATGAAGATCAAGCTGGTCGTGGTCAACAAGAATTTGGGCCAGCCCCTGCGGTTTGAGCCGCACTATTTCGTGACCCGCGGGCGGCTCAAGCGGTGGACCTACTCCACACCGCAGAGCCGCAAGCAGATCGAAACGGTATTTTGATTTTAGCGTCCGATTTTTGTCACTTTTGGATTTTGCCATCTTGCCACGGCCCGCCGCGGCGTGTATAATATGAGATAGATGAAATTTTGTCGAGGAAGTGGTTACGATGGCAGAGGCATTCACCGCCGGGGTGCGCCCGGGCGGCCTCACAGACGACACGCAGATCCGTATGTTGCTCTGCTACCTTGTCAAAGTGGCAGGCCCCGTAAAGCGCGAAACGATGCAGGGTGCGCTTTTGCAGGAACAGCTTGTCAATTATTTTGAGTTTGCCGACGCCCTGGCCGAGGTCGAAAAGCAGCAGCTTGTCACCGTGGACGAGGACGGGCGGTATACCATTACACGGCGCGGTACCACCGTGGCGGACACGCTGGCCTACGACCTGCCCCGCACCGTGCGGGAGAGTGCGATCCGCGCCGTCATGCAGATCCGCAGCTGGCGGCACCGCGCCGCGTCGAACCGCGCCGTTGTGCAGGATAAGGACGGCCAGTTCAGCGTGGTCTGCTCGATTGCCGACATGGGCAGTGATGTGTTCCGCATGGAGCTGGCCATGCCGGATAAGCTGACCGCTGAGATGATCAAGAACAACTTTATTGCGCACGGCAGTGATATTTTCCCGAAGCTGCTGAACGCCCTTACCCAGCCCGGCAGCGAGGATGACCGCCCGCCGGCTGCATTACAGTAACAGCAGAACACCCCTTCGCATGGTTATGCCATACGAAGGGGCATTTTGTATGTTGGGGAAACAGGGGGACCGCCAAAGTGCTGTATTTACTTTTTGTGGCTTTTGACCCAATGTACGATTCCTAAAATTAGCCAGACCAGCCCCATTACCAGTAAAAGGACTGCTTGCTTCGTTACATTTTCTATTTTTCCTTCACTTATCAAAAGTGCCGCCAAAAAAGCTATAGCTGCTACTATCCAACAGATGATGGCATATGCTTTTCTGTTTTTCATGATTTCTCCTTCTTTCTGAATTTTGAAATTTTACCTACAGCAGATTTCCTGCAAGCACCATTGAACGGACAAAACGCCTATAGGGGCCGGGCACGCCGTGATGCAGATACGCAGCTGGAACCACCGCGCCGCGTCCACCGCACCACCGTGCAGGAGAAGGACGGCAAGTACAGCGTTGTCTGCACAATCGGCGATATGAGCAGCGATGTGTTCCGCATGGAGCTGGCCATGCCGGATAAACTGACCGCTCCTACAACGATACTCCCAATTTGTTCGTAGGGCGGGGTGACCCCACCCCGCCGGGAGATTGCGGCAAACTGGAATTTGACTAATCCTACATGTGCATCATATTACACTCATGTAATTATCCTCTACATAAACAGCTTTTCCATCAGCAAGCTTAATCTCATCTTTGCCGTTCGGTAATACTGTTGTTTCAGAACCATTCCAATGGGGGATAATAGGATTGTCAATAATATGTAATCCATCTGTTAAATTTCCCGCCGCATACATACTTCCTGCACTGATTCCGACATATATAAGTCCGTTTTTAATTGCATTATTAAGTATTCTATCAAAACCAGTTCTAGACATTTCACGACAAAGCACAGATACATCACCACCACTGACAAAAACAGCATCAAATTGGTTTAATTCTTCAAAAGTTAATAGCCTTGTAAGCATAAACGGGGTTGTAACATACGAAGAATAGGTTCTTTGATAGTCTTTTGAAAGAATTAATTCCAGATTGTACACTAATATATTTTCGTACTGAATTCCCATTAGAAAGAGTTCATGAAAACATATTGCAAGCGACTCTCTTGCACCATCTGTTTCAATGCCAGCTGTTGGAATATAAAGCACTTTCACATCCTTCGGACACTTTCCAATAATATCAAAGAATTTCTCTTTCATCTTATCGGTCAACCCTGCAGATGTAAGAAATAGATGTTTTCCATTCATATTCTTTTACCTCGTCAAACTCCGATTTGTCTATCTACAGTATAGCAAACCCCTTCTGGCAAGTCCAGCCGGAGGCTCTAATATTTACATTTCCCTATTGACAACCGTGTATAGTGTGTGTATACTGTAAATATCGGATATGTACAGTTCGACTACAAGGAGCTTCTGACAATGCAGATTTATCTTTCCAACTCCGGGCAGGAGCCGATCTACGCGCAGATCACGCGGCAGATCAAGCAGCAGATCCTGTCCGGCGCGCTGCGCCCCGGCGACGCACTGCCCAGCATCCGGCTTTTGGCCAGGGAGCTGCGCATCAGCGTCATCACAACGAAGCGCGCGTATGAGGATCTGGAACGCGACGGCTTTATCCTGACCCAGCAGGGCCGGGGCAGCTTTGTCGCCGAGCAGAACCCCGCCCTGCTGCGCGAGGAGCATTTAAAAAAAGTCGAGGACTGCCTGCAGGGCGCGGTGGACGCCGCGCGGCTGGGCGGCATCGGCTATGACGAGGTTGCAGAGACGCTGCGCCTTTTATGGGAGGGCTGACCTATGGCAGCAAGCACCGCCGCTTTACGCGGCATCACGAAGCAGTACAAAGACTTTACCCTTGGGCCGGTTGATATGACCGTGCCCGCGGGCAGCATCGTCGGGCTGATCGGCGAGAACGGCGCAGGCAAGACGACACTTTTGAAAATCCTCTGCGGCGTCAACCGGGCGGATGACGGCACGGTTGACCTGTTGGGCGGCTCCCCTGCCGATGCCGTCACTCGCGCTAAGATTGGCGTTGTGTTTGAGGATGCCTTTTTCTACGGGAGCTTCACCGCCGCGCAGGTCGCGCGCAGTCTGGCCGGAATGTACGGTGCGCGGTGGAATGTGGACAGCTTTTCCGCCTATCTGCGCCGCTTTGGTCTGGACGCAGGCAAGAAGCTCAAAGAGTACAGCCGCGGCATGCGGTTAAAACTGAGCCTGGCTGCCGCACTGGCCCATGACCCCGAGCTGCTGGTGCTGGATGAGGCCACGGCCGGACTGGATCCGGTGGTGCGCGGCGAGCTGCTGGACCTGTTTTTGGAGTTCATCCAGGATGAGCGGCACAGCATTGTCATGAGCAGCCACATCACGGCGGACCTTGAACAGATTGCGGATTCCATCGCGTACCTGCACAACGGGCAGCTGCTGTTTCAGGAGAACAAGGATGATCTTTTGCAGGAATACGGCGTGCTGCACTGCGGCGAGGATGTACTAACTTCCCTGTCCGCCGGGCTGGTGGTGTTCACCAGGCGCGGGGCCTATGGGTGTGAAAGTCTGGTCAAGGAACGGCGCACCGTGCAGGAGCTTTTGCCGGAGGCCGTCTGCGACGCGGCAAGGCTCGATGATATTATGCGGTTTTACAGCGGGAGGGATGCACAATGAAAGGGCTTTTGTATAAAGAATGGGCCACCCTGACAAGTTCCTACAAACAGACTGTATTTTTTATCGCGTTCCTCTACGGCGGCATCAGCATTCTGACCGGGCAGACCGGGATGGCCTATGCATTGCTCGTTTTATTTTCCATTCTGATCACCTCCACGATTTCGTTTGACGAGAACTCCCATTGGGACATCTACGCCCGCACGCTGCCCGTAACACCCGCACAGCTTGTGGGCAGCAAATACCTGTTTGGGCTGTGCGGGCTGGCGCTGGGCACAGTGTGTACGGTGCTGATCGTGGCGCTGAACAATGTGCTGCCGCCTCTGCTGTTCTGGCACACCGCGTATAAAGTACCGCCCCTCGAGTGTCTGGCAGCCGTGCTGGCCTGCGGCAGCATGGCGCTGCTGTTGGTCGCGCTTTTGCTGCCGCTGTCCTATCGGTTCAACAGTGTCAAGGCCCGCAGCTGGCTGTTTCTGATCCTCGGTGTGCTCGGCGGTTGTATTGGGCTGGTCGCTTCCGTCTCGCCCGATTTGATGCAGCTGTTCAATGCCTCCGACGAAGTGCTGCTGACGGGGCTGGTTGCAGCGTTTGTGGGGCTGCTGGCGGTGTATTTTGTGAGCTATAAGGTATGCGTGGGGATTTATAAGCGGAAGGAATACTGAGTTCCTGCCGCAATGTGCCCGAGCGGATATGGAATCCGCCCCTACGTGTGTGTGCGGCTTCCCTGCGGCGAGCAATGCTCGCCCCTACAAGGGAGGCTTTATAACAAAAAATCCTGTGCCCTTTTGCGGACACAGGATTTTTTAGTATGCACTTATTCGCAGCCCAGATATGCTTTGCGGACCTCGATGTTGTTGGCGAGCTCGGTGGCCTCGCCCTCCATCTTGATCGTGCCGGTCTCCAGAACATAAGCGCGGTTGGCGATCTCCAAGGCCATCTTTGCGTTCTGCTCCACCAGCAGCACGGTCACGCCGTTGCGATTGACCTGGCGGATGATCTTGAAGATTTCCTTGACCAGCAGCGGGGACAGGCCCATGGACGGCTCGTCCAGCAGCAGCATTTTGGGCTTGCACATCAGTGCGCGGCCCATGGCCAGCATCTGCTGCTCGCCGCCGGAGAGCGTACCGGCGGGCTGGTTGCGGCGCTCCTTCAGACGCGGCAGCAGGTCAAAGACCATGTCGAAGTCATTCTGGATGGCCTCCTTGCCGTCGCGGCGTGTGTACGCGCCCATCTGCAGGTTCTGCTGCACGGTCAGGCCGCTGAACACACGGCGGCCCTCCGGCACCTGCGCCAGGCCCAGGCGGATGATCTTGTGCGCCTCCATCTTGCTGATGGTCTGGCCGCAGTAGTCGATCTCGCCGCTCTGCAGCTTCAGCAGACCGGAGATCGCGTGCATCGTCGTGGTCTTGCCCGCGCCGTTCGCACCGATCAGGGTGACGATCTCGCCCTCATTGACATGGAACGAAATGTCCTTGATGGCGTGGATCGAGCCATAGTAAACATTGATATTTTTGACAGAAAGCATCTCGCCCATCGTCAGTCACCTCCCAGATATGCCGCAATGACCTTCGGGTTGTTGCGGATGGCTTTGCCGTCGCCGCGGGCAATCACACGGCCATAGTCCAGCACGGTGATCTCCTCGCAGATGCCCATGACAAAGTTCATATCGTGCTCGATGAGCAGGATGGCGACGCCGAACTGGTCGCGCACGCTGTGGATGGTGTGCATCAGTTCCTCGGTCTCGTTGGGGTTCATACCGGCGGCGGGCTCGTCCAGCAGCAGCAGCTTCGGGTTCGTGGCCAGTGCGCGGGCAATTTCCAGCTTGCGCTGCTTGCCGTAAGGCAGCTGGCTGGCCTTGTAGTCGGCCTCCTTGTCCAGGTCAAAGATTTTGAGCAGCTTCATGGCCTCGCGGTTCATCTCGTGCTCTCTTTCTTTGTAAGCAGGCAGACGCAGGATACCGGTCCACATATTGTACCTGATCTGGTTGTGCAGACCGACCTTGACGTTATCCAGCACCGTCATATCATTGAACAGGCGGATATTCTGGAAGGTACGTGCAATACCGGACTTGCTGATAAGCTCGGGGTTCTGGCCGGTAATGTCCTTGCCGTCCAGAATGATGTTGCCCTCGGTGGGCTTATAGACGCCGGTCAGCATGTTAAAGACCGTCGTCTTGCCCGCGCCGTTGGGGCCGATCAGGCCGTACAGATGACCCTTTTCAATGGAAAGATCGAGCTGCGCAACGGCCTGCAGGCCGCCGAACGCAATACCCAGGTTACCGACCTCCAGCAGTGCCATTTACGCCACCCCCTTTTTCTCTTTGTCTTTGGCACCCTTGCCCTCGGCATCCTCCTTGCGGAAGCGCGCGGTCAGGCGCTTGCGCAGGGCAATCATTTCGGGGCTCTGGTTGAAAATCATGACCACGATCAGCACGATGGCGTAGATCAGCATACGGTAGTCGTTCATGCTGCGCAGCAGCTCAGGCAGAACGGTCAGCACGGCGGCGGCGATGACCGAGCCGCGCAGGTTGCCGATGCCGCCCAGAACAACGAACACCAGAATTAAAATCGAGGTGTTGTAGTCGAACTTCTTCGCGACCAGCGAGGAGTAGTTCAGCGCGTAGAGCACGCCTGCAACGCCCGCAAAGACGGCGGAGGTCACAAACGCCATAAGCTTGTACTTCGTGATGGGGATGCCGACGGAGCGCGCGGCGATCTCGTTATCGCGGATGGCCTTGATGGCGCGGCCCGCGCGGGAGTTGACAAGGTTCAGAATGACCAGCAGCGTAATAATGACCAGCACGATGCCGATGGTGAAGGTGGACGCCTTCTTGATGCCGGTGATGCCCATAGCGCCGTTGATCAGCACCTTGCCGTCTACCTCCAGATTCAGGGAGGCGGAATCCTTCAGTGAGAAGTGCAGGCCGTGGGAATCCACGCCCAGATAACAGGCGTTCATAACGTTCTTGACGATCTCACCAAAAGCCAGCGTGACGATGGCCAGGTAGTCACCGGACAGACGCAGGACGGGGATGCCGACGAGCACGCCGAACAGACCTGCCACCGCGCCGCCGACCACGAAGGCCAGCAGCAGTGCAAGGGGCTGCGGGGCGTTTTCGGACATGACGACATAGACGAGCGTGCCGGAGAACGCGCCGACGCTCATGAAGCCGGCGTGGCCGAGGCTCAGCTCACCCAGCATACCGACGGTCAGGTTCAGCGAGACCGCCATAATGACATAGGCGCAGATGGGCACGAGCTGGCCGGAGAAGGAGTTTGTCAGCGCACCGGCGGCACTCAGAATTTGAATCAGGACATAGAAGCCGACGACAATGCCCAGCGTAATGACGTTGCTTTTGGTGGACTTTTTCATATTTTTCAACATAGCAGCCACCTCAAACCTTCACGTTGACCTTCTTGCCCAGCAGGCCGGTGGGCTTGACAATGAGCACCACGACCAGGACAAGAAATACGATAGCGTCAGACAGCTGGGTCGAAATGTAAGCCTTGCTCAGGTTCTCGATGATGCCCAGCAGGATACCGCCGAGGAACGCACCCGGGATAGAGCCGATGCCGCCAAAGACCGCGGCCACGAACGCCTTGATGCCGGGCATGGCGCCGGTGGTGGGCTGCAGGGTCGGATAGGACGAGCAGAGCAGCGCACCGGCCACAGCGGCCAGCGCAGAGCCGATGGCAAAGGTCAGCGAGATCGTCGCGTTGACGTTGACGCCCATCAGCTGGGCGGCGCCGCGATCCTCCGACACAGCCAGCATGGCGTGGCCCGCGGGGGTGTTATTGACGAACCAGATCAGCACGACCATGATGACAATGCAGGCAATGATGGTCACGACGGTCTCTGCCGAGATGGTCAGCTGCCCGCCGAACAGACTGATGGGCTTGAGCCCGGAGACAACAGAGGTAAAGCTCTTGGGGTTGGACGTCCAAGCCAGCTGGGCCACCTGCTGCAAAAGGTAGCTAACGCCGATGGCCGTAATCAAGACGGCCAGAGACGGGGCCTCACGCAGCGGGCGGTAGGCGACGCGCTCGATCGTAACGCCCAGAACGGTGCAGACGACCATCGAAAGGACAATGGCCAGCACGGGGTTCATACCCGCAGAGCCAAAGGCAAAGAACACAACATAGCTGCCAATCATGATAACGTCGCCGTGGGCGAAGTTCAACATCTTGGCAATGCCGTAGACCATCGTATAGCCCAGGGCGATCAGCGCGTAAACGCTGCCCAGACTGATACCGTTGATCAGATAGGATAAAAATTGCATTGCGGAATACACCTCACTCTAACTTTTTCCCTGCTGATCGTTATGCCGCAGGTAAGCAGGAAAATATGAATCCATGGTAGCACAAATCTGCGGGCAAAACAATGGGTTATCCTGTATTTCTGCAAAAAACAAGTGTTTTTGTCAAGACCTGCTTCTACCAAACCAAAAAGGGCTGCCGAACCCTATGTCCGGCAGCCCCCATTGGCAACGGAAAATTCAGTTTACGTGCGCCGTACCGGAATTACATAGCAGCGTAAGCGCCGTCCTTGATGACAACAGCCTTAGGAGCCTTGGAAACAGCGCCGGAAGCGTCCCAGGTCATGCTGTCGCCGGTCAGACCATCGAAGTTCATGGTGGTGAACTGGGTCTTCAGCGCATCGCAGATGTCGGAGGCGTCCATGTCGCCGTTGATGCCGCCGGCAACCGCAGCCTGATAGATGGCGTAGACAACATCGTAAGCGTCCGCAGCGAACTGGTTCGGGGTGTCGCCGTAGGCTTCCTTATAAGCAGAGACGAATGCCTGGGTCTTTTCATCCTGGGCGTCCGCAGCAAACGGAGTCAGCAGCATCAGGCCCTCGGCCAGAGAGGTGTCGAAGCCATCAATGGAGAGGATGCCGTCCATGCCGTCGCAGCCGAAGAAGACAGGCTCATAGCCGCTCTTGTTGGCAGCGATCAGGATCTGGGAGGCCTCCTGATAGTAGATGGGCAGGAAAACCAGATCAGCACCGGCCTCCTGGCACTTGGCAACCTGCGTGGACAGGTCGGACTTGTTATCAGCGGTAAATGCCTCAGCGGTAACGATCTCAAGGTTCTTGGCAGCAGCCTCAGCCTTGAACTTCTCATAGATACCGGAGGAGTAGGCGTCAGAGGAGTCATAGATGATGCCGACCTTGGTGCCGAGCTTGTTGTCGGCGATGTAGTCAGCAGAAGCAACGCCCTGGTTGGGGTCGGTAAAGCAGATCTGGAACACATTGTCGCCGCTCTCGATGACAGTGGGCGCAGAAGCGGAAGGCGTCATCATAAACAGGTTGTCATTGGCGGTCTCGGCGGCAACGGCAATGGACGGGGTGGTGGTAACAGGACCAGCCAGGACCTGCAGGCCCCAGTCCTTCAAGGTGTTGTAGGCGTTGACGCTCTTCTCGGCGTCATGCTCATCGTCCTCGAACTTCCAATCAAAGACGTCGCTGCCGTTTGCGGCGTTGATCTCCTTGACGGCCAGCTCCTCAGCATTCTTGACAGCCTGACCATACACAGCAGCGCCGCCGGTGACGGGGCCGATGCCGCCGATCTTGATGGGGGTGCCGGTGTAAGCGCCGGAGCCCTCACCGGCTGCCTCGGCAGTAGCAGCGGTGGAGGTGGAGGCAGCCTCAGAGGAGGATGCCGTATCGGTGGATGCGGAAGATCCGCAGGCGGCCAGGCTCAGGACCATGGAAGCCGCCAGCACAGAGCTAACGAGTTTTTTCATAATAGTGTTCCCTCCTAGAAATAAAGCAACGGCACATAACGGGTTCGCACAACCCCGTGCCGCTTCATTGACTAAATTATAAGCTTTTGTTTACAAAAATGCAATAAACCAAATCAACAGCGTTTTCTATGCTTTTTGACCGCTTTATGGGGAAGTTTCACAAATTTTGGTTACAAAATATTATCAGCTTTACCTGTTGACATTTTAGTAAGACTTTTTGGGATAAAGGGCTTGCAAAATCCGCCATAATTTGTCATAATAGAGTGAAACTGAGTTTGTGAAAGGGGCATCATCGCAGATGAAACTTTTGGAGGAACGTATTATGCAGGAAGGCCAGGTTCGTCCCGGCAATGTCCTGAAGGTCGACTGCTTTCTGAACCACCAGCTGGACGTAGACCTGCTGGACAAGGTCGGCGAGGAGTTCTACCGCATCTTCAAGGACGACGGCATCAACAAGATTCTGACCATCGAGGCATCCGGCATCGCCATCGCCTGCATGACCGCGCGGCATTTCAACGTGCCTGTCGTCTTTGCCAAGAAGGCCAAGAGCAAGAACATTGACGGCGAGGTCTACACCTCCACCGTTCATTCCTACACCTATGGCCGTGATTATGACATCACGCTGTCCAAGAAGTTTCTCTCCCCCTCTGACAAGGTGCTGATTCTGGACGACTTCCTCGCCAACGGCAAGGCCATGAAGGGTCTGCTGGATGTCTGCGCGCAGGCAGGTGCGACCGTCGGCGGCATCGGCATCTGCATTGAGAAGGGCTTCCAGCCGGGCGGCGCCGAGCTGCGCGCTGCCGGCTACAAGCTGGCCAGCCTGGCCATCGTCGATACGATGACCGACGACCAGCTGACGTTCCGTGAGCAGTAAGCTTTTCTCTGATTTTACGTATGGCACAAAAAATTCCCGGGTCGCTTTCACGGCCCGGGAATTTTTATTTCAGATGTTCAGAAGCAGAGATCACTTGCCCAGAGAAGCCAGATAAGCAGCATTCTGCGCGGCCAGCGCGGGCCATGACTGTCTGTTCAGATTTTTCATACGTCTCACCAACCAAAAACCGCCTGCGCGGTGCGCAGGCGGTCAATGCCTTATGTGGTTACATCAGCCCTTGATGGCAGCAGCAACTTCAGCAGCGAAGTCCTCGTTGCGCTTCTCCAGGCCCTCGCCCTTGGTGAAGTGGGTGAAGGAAGCGATCTTGATGTCGCCGCCCAGAGCCTTCGCGGTGTCGGCAACGTACTTCTTGACGTCCATGCCGCCGTCCTTGATGAAGGCCTGGTCGACCAGGCAGGCTTCCTTGTAGAACTTGCCCAGCTTGCCGATGGCCATCTTCTCCTTGATAGCGTCGGGCTTGTTGGCAGTCTTGGGATCGTTGGCCATCTGAGCCAGAACGATCTCCTTCTCCTTGGCCAGAACGTCCTCGGGCACGTCGGACTCGTTCAGGTAGCTGGGGTTAGCAGCAGCGACCTGCATGGCGATGTCCTTGCCGAAGGCAGCGAACTCGGGCTTGGCAGCGACGTCGTCAGAGGTCTCGAACTTGACGATGACGCCGTGGGTGCCGCCGCCATGGACATAGGCAGCGCAGTGGCCCTCATAGCGGGCAAAGCGGCGAACCTTGATGTTCTCCTTGATGACGAGGATCAGAGCCTTCAGGGCATCGTCAACCGTGCCGTCGCCCATCTTGCAGGCCATCAGGGCCTCAACATCGGCGGGGTTCTCGTCAGCAACGACCTTGGCCAGGTTCTTGGTGAAGTCAACAAACTTGTCGTTCTTGGCGACGAAGTCGGTCTCGGCGTTGACCTCAACGACAACAGCGCAGTTGTCGAAAGAAACGGCATAGACCATGCCCTCGGCGGCGATGCGGCCAGCCTTCTTGTTGGCTGCAGCCAGGCCCTGCTCGCGCAGGATCTCGATAGCCTTCTCGAAGTCGCCGTCAGCCTGGGTCAGTGCCTTCTTGCACTCCATCATGCCGCAGTCGGTCTGCTTACGCAGCTCCATAACGTCTTTTGCAGAAATAGCCATAGTGCTCAATGTCCTTTCTGAATTGTAGGGAGTAAATCAATCCTCTTTGGTCTCGGCGGCGGGAGCGTCCTGAACGCCCTGCTTGCCCTCCAGCACAGCGCTGGCCATGGCACCGGAGATCAGCTTGACAGCGCGGATAGCGTCGTCGTTGCCGGGGATGACGTAGTCGATCTCATCGGGATCGCAGTTGGTATCAACGATAGCAACAATGGGGATGTTCAGCTTGCGGGCCTCGGAGACAGCGATGCGCTCCTTGTGGGGGTCAACGATGAACATAGCCTTCGGCAGAGCCTTCATGTTCTTGACGCCGCCCAGGTACTTGTCCAGCTTGGCCATCTCGAGCTCGAGCTTGACGACTTCCTTCTTGGGCAGCAGGTCGAACGTGCCGTCCTCCTGCATGGTCTTGAGCTGCTCCATACGGTCGATGCGCTTACGGATGGTGCGGAAGTTGGTCATCATGCCGCCCAGCCAGCGAGCGTTGACATAGTGCATGCCGCAGCGGGTAGCCTCGTCACGGATGGACTCCTGAGCCTGCTTCTTAGTGCCGACGAACAGGATCTCGCCGCCCTGTGCAGCGGTGTCGCGGACGAAGTTGTAAGCCTCATCGAGCTTCTTCACGGTCTTCTGCAGGTCAATGATGTAGATACCATTGCGCTCGGTGAAGATGTACTTAGCCATCTTGGGGTTCCAGCGGCGGGTCTGGTGGCCGAAGTGGACACCGGCCTCGAGAAGCTGTTTCATAGATACGACTGCCATTGTTTGTTTCCTCCAAAAAATTTAGTTTGTACCCTCCGCACTGCGGGGTTTCTGTTTTCTAACCCTTTTGACGTGTTACCGCAAAAAAGGCACAAAAAAACAGCGCAATGCGTGTGTATTGCCTTAGTATAGTACCATACCCCGGCGCAAATTGCAAGGGGTTTTTGAAAATTTATCGTTGCAGGTGTGTTTTTAACGTGCTATGATACAGGCAGAGACGATACTGTGAAGTGTTTCCAACGGGAGCAACGGGGGTGCCGGGATGGTCATTTGGATCAGCATTTATTTCATCGGGGTCTTTGTGTGCGGCCTTGTCCAGCTGTACACGCAGCATCTGCGCCTTGTCGGCGTGGACCGCCGCCGCTGGCACCATCCGCCGCCGGAGCGCAGCCCCTATAAGCCCATTGAGGTCTGGTGGATGTTCAGCCGCGGGGAGTTTGCCGCGTTTTTGCTGAACTGCTTTGCCGTGCCCGGGCTTCTGCTGCTCACCTTCCCGCTGGGGTGGTACATCGGCGGCGACGCAGCCAGCCTTATCACGGGGCTTGGCGTACTGTTTTTTGTGCTGTTCATCTCCCCCATTGCCGAGCGGCTGATCGACGGGTTTTGATTTTTCCGCATGTTTAAACTAAAAGAAAAGACCTGTCAGATTTCTCTGACAGGTCTTTGTGGTGGAGAATACCGGGATCGAACCGGTGACCTCTTGCATGCCATGCAAGCGCTCTCCCAGCTGAGCTAATCCCCCATAGCTGGCGTCGCTCCGAAGCGTTTGTGTTTCATGCGCTCCTGACGACGCCATTTATTATAGCAAACCGTTTTTCAAATGTCAAGCGGTTTTTTGAAATTATTTTAGGATTTTTTAATCGTTGCTTCTGCGGCCCAGCATACGCAGGATATACAGGAAGATGTTGATGAAATCAAGGTAGAGGTTCAGCGCACCGATGATGGAGGACTTGTGCAGCATGGCCGCGTCTCCGCCGAAGTAGGAGTAGTAGTATTTCAGCATCTGGGTGTCATAGGCGGTCAGGCCCATGAAGATCAGCAGGCCGACGGCGCAGAGCACAAGGTCCATGATGCCGAAGCCAAAGCCGAACAGGCTGAACAGCCCGCCCACCAGGCCGCAGACGATCAGGGCAACCAGACCGCCCATGAGCTTGGGGCCCCAGCCGGTCAGGTCACGGTTGGTGACGTTGCCGTACACCGCCATAACGCCGAAGTAGACCGCACCGACGAGGAACGCCAAAATCAGGCTGCCGAAGTCATACGCGAGGAAGATGGAGCTCAGATTCAGGCCGTTGAGCACCGCGTAGGCGAAGAAGATGCCCGTGGCCGTGGACGGCTGCAGCGTCTGCACCCGGGCCGACAGCACGAACACCAGCACCAGCTCCGCGATGGAGGTCAGGATGAACAGGCCCGAGGTGATGAGCGGGTAGATCAGCCCCGTCGTCACTGCGCCGATGCCGACCAAGAACGTGACCAGCAGACCGGCAAACATCCAGCCGAAGGTCTTGGACATAAACTCGGAAAGCGTACCAAAGGGGCTTTCCGCATACGAAATATCAGAATAATTGCGATTCATAGTTGCAATCCCCTTTCTCTAGGCAGTATTATAGCGTGTTTTTCACCGTAAATCATCAAGAAATTGTGAAATTTGCTTCTTTTTAAAACTATAGTCAGGCAGTGCTTTCTGTGCTATAATAGCAAATAATGCTTTCCGTTTACATTTATATAAAGGGATGTGATTTTTATGACAGCAGCCGAAATCGAGGCCCTGGGCGGTTACTACGGTGCCACCCCGCGCCCCGACGATTTTGAGAGCTTCTGGCAGGCGCGGATGGCCGAGGCTGACGCGGTGCCGCTGCACTACACCGTCACCCAGGCGCAGGAGGTCCCGAGCTGGGACAGCTGCGAGTTTCTGGACCTGTGGTTCACCGGCATGGAGGGCGCACGCCTTTACGCAAAGTTTTTACGCCCGCGCCGGAGCGAGCCGATGCCGCTGGTTCTGCAGTTTCACGGCTATCCCGGCGCATCCCGCAGCTTTGCCGAGCAGGCGTCGTTCGCGGGCATGGGCATGGCGCTGATCGCCATGGACTGCCCCGGTCAGGCCGGCTACAGTGAGGATGTCGGCGGCTTTTTGGGCACCACCGTGTCCGGGCATATCATTGCCGGGCTGGACGGCCCGCCGGAGCGGATGTACTATGTGCGGCTGCACCAGAACATCCGCATCCTCTGCCGCCTGGTGCGGGAGCTGGACGGCATCGACACGAGCCGTGTCTTTGTCAACGGCGGTTCGCAGGGCGGCGGGCTGGGTCTGGCCTGTGCGGCGCTGAACCCGGAGCTTATTGACCGCGCGGCCATCCTCTACCCGTTTTTGAGCGATTTCAAGCTCGTGTGGGACCTTGGCGCGGACGAGATCGCCTATGAGGGGCTGCGCTACTACGCCCGCTGGTTTGACGCCGACGAGCACCAGCAGGATCGGTGGTTCCGCCAGCTGGGCTACATTGACAGCAAAAACTTTGCGCCGATGATCCGCTGCCCGGTGCTGTTCGGCACGGGATTGGATGACGTTATCTGCCCGCCGCAGACCCAGTGCGCCGTGTACAACAATCTGCACTGCGCCAGGAAGCGGTATCTCTTCCCCGGGTACGGGCATGAGGAGATCCCGGAATTTGACGATATGCTGCTGGACTTTTTCACCAGCAAGGAGGCTGTGCTATGACCATCACCGAGCAAAAGGCATTTTTGCGCAGCTACACCGGGCAGGCGCAGGCCCCCGCTGATTTTGCGCAGCGCTGGCAGGAGACTGCGGCAGCACTGCACCCCGCGGTAAGCTGTGCGCCCGTCGCGTTCGGCAACCCCTGCGGCGTGTATGAGCGGCTGACCGTCACCTTTGACGGGCGCAGCGTCACGGCCCGGGTCATCCGCCCCGCCGCGGACGGCGTGCATCCGCTGCTGCTGATGTACCACGACCTGAACCGCGGCGTGCGCGGCTGGCACCATATAACGCGCTTTCTGGCGCTGGGCCTCGG